>TARA_R110002111_G_scaffold220107_1_pt1 | contig 129714 bp, 110 predicted proteins | sample TARA_R110002111 | Tara Oceans TARA_R110002111 (sample SAMEA4397363) | marine metagenome | biome: Polar Biome; feature: [ZZZ] marine water layer (ENVO:01000295); material: water (ENVO:00002006), including particulate matter (ENVO:01000060) such as... | depth 199 m
CCGATGTTTACATGCGGCTTATTTCTTTCGAACTTTTCCTTAGACATTTTATATTCTCCTTATAAGTCTTAATTCTTTTGCGTATTACGCGTTTAATTTTTCTTTTACTTCCTCAGCAATCGCATTCGGCACAGCTTCATAACGGTCAAAGACCATTGTAAATTGTGCGCGACCAGATGATAGCGAACGAAGTGTATTAATGTAACCGAACATATTTGCAAGCGGCACTGCGGCTGTAACAATTTTCGCTACGCCACGGTCTTCCATAGAAGACACCTGACCACGACGAGAGTTAAGATCGCCAATGATGTCACCCATATATTCTTCAGGTGTAACAACCTCAACCTTCATTAAAGGCTCAAGAAGTTGAGGCCCAGCTGCAGCCATACCCTCTTTGAACGCTGAACGTGCAGCAATTTCAAAGGCCATGACAGAGGAGTCAACATCGTGGTAACCACCATCAACAAGACGTACTTTAAAGTCAATAACTGGGAAACCAGCAATAATGCCTGCATCTTTTGCAGTATCAAGACCTTTTTGAACGCCCGGGATGTATTCCTTAGGAACAGAGCCGCCAACGACTTCACTTTCAAACACAAAACCACAATCAGCTTCACCCGGTGAGAACACCAAGTCAATTTTCGCAAATTGACCAGAACCACCTGATTGTTTTTTGTGCGTGTAAGAAATCTCAGCTTCTTTTGTGATCGTCTCACGGTAAGCAACCTGAGGCGCGCCAATATTTGCTTCAACCTTAAATTCACGTCTCATACGATCAATCAAGATATCCAAGTGAAGCTCACCCATACCCTTCATGATTGTTTGGCCACTTTCGTGATCAACAGAAACCTGGAAAGATGGATCCTCAGCAGATAGACGCTGAAGTGCTTGTGACATCTTCTCTTGGTCAGCTTTTGTTTTCGGCTCAACCGCGATCTCAATAACAGGATCAGGGAAAATCATACGCTCCAGAACAACAGGGTGTTCTTTCACACACAAAGTATCACCTGTCGTTGAATCTTTCAAACCAACAAGGGCAACAATATCACCCGCATGAGCTTCTTTGATTTCTTCACGAGAGTTTGAATGCATAAGAAGCATACGGCCGATACGCTCACGCTTACCTTTTACAGTATTTTCAACGTAAGATCCCGCCTCTAGCGTACCAGAGTAGATACGCGCAAATGTTAGTGATCCAACAAAAGGGTCGTTCATGATTTTGAAAGCCAGCGCAGAAAACGGCGCGTCATCTTTCGGTTCACGGTTTTCAACTTCTTCAGAATCAACCTTGTTACCCTTAATCGCACCAACATCAGTCGGGCTCGGAAGGTAGTCAACAACAGCATCAAGCAGAGGCTGAACACCTTTATTTTTAAACGCCGTACCACAAAGAACAGGAACCCAAATATTATTCAGTGTCGCCTTACGGATACACGCCTTTAACGTCGCCATATCAGGCTCTGTACCATCAAGGTAAGCTTCCATCGCCGCTTCATCTTGCTCAACAGCGTGCTCAACAAGTAATTCACGATACTCAGCAGCTTTATCAGCAAGCTCAGCAGGGATTTCTTCCTCATGGAATGTCGCGCCAAGTGTTTCAGCGTCCCAAATGATCGCCTTCATTTTCACAAGGTCAATTAAGCCCAAGTAATCATTTTCAGCACCGATAGGAAGCTGAAGCGGAACAGGTGTTGCGCCGAAACGCTCTTTAATCATCTTGAGGCAGTTATAAAAATCTGCGCCGATTTTATCCATCTTATTCACAAAGATAATACGCGGAACATTATATTTATCAGCCTGACGCCACACAGTTTCTGTCTGCGGCTCAACGCCAGCATTCGCATCAAGAACAGTTACCGCACCATCGAGTACGCGCAATGAACGCTCAACTTCAATTGTGAAATCAACGTGCCCTGGAGTGTCAATAATATTGAAACGGAGCTTTTTACCAGCAGCAGGACCATCAGCAGGGCCGTCCCAGTAAGTTGTTGTCGCAGCAGATGTGATTGTAATACCGCGCTCTTGCTCTTGCTCCATCCAGTCCATAGTGGCCGCGCCATCATGCACTTCACCAATTTTGTGTGACTTACCAGTATAGTAAAGAATACGCTCAGTTGTCGTAGTCTTACCCGCATCAATATGCGCCATAATACCAAAGTTACGGTAATGCTCAATTGGGGTTTCGCGTGTCATATTTTTAAATCCTTAAAATCTTATAACTTGTCCATATTTTAGCCCGCTTAAAACTAAACGGGCTAAATAATCCCTACCAACGGTAATGTGCAAACGCTTTGTTTGCTTCTGCCATTTTATGCGTATCATCACGCTTTTTAGTGGCCGTACCGCGCTCGTTCGCTGCGTCAAGAAGCTCTCCAGCCAAACGTTGAGTCATTGTGTTTTCACTACGCTTACGCGCAGCGTCAATCAACCAACGAATTGAAAGCGCCTGTGCACGCTCAGAGCGAACCTCAACAGGAACCTGATAAGTAGCACCACCAACACGACGAGAACGGACCTCAAGGTGTGGACGTACTTTTTTCAGCGCCTTGCGGAAAACCAAAAGGCCTTTACCACCAGCAAGGTCTGAAACTTCTGCTTCCGCAGCCTCTTCAGCCAACTCAACGTTAGCTGATTTAGCGTCTAATATCTCAAGCGCACCGTAAACGATACCTTCAGCTGTAGACTTCTTACCATCAAGCATCAAGTTATTGATGAATTTTGATAGGATCAAATCTCCAAATCTTGGATCTGGTAGTATTTGACGTTTTTCTGCTCTATGACGACGAGACATATCTTAAATCCTCTTAATTCTTTATTTAGGACGCTTCACACCGTAACGAGAACGGGATTGCTTACGATCTTTAACACCTTGCGTATCCAGCGCGCCACGAACAACCGTGTAACGTACGCCAGGCAAATCCTTAACGCCGCCACCGCGGACAAGAACAACCGAGTGCTCTTGAAGGTTGTGACCTTCACCAGGGATATAACAAATAACTTCAAAACCTGTTGTCAAACGGACCTTTGCAACTTTACGCAAAGCAGAGTTTGGCTTCTTAGGTGTTGTTGTATAAACACGAGTACACACACCACGACGTTGAGGACAACGCTTTAGTGCACGTGTTTTTTTAGCCTTCATGGCTTTTTTACCGCCGACTGCGCGCGGCTTACGAATCAATTGTTGAATAGTTGGCATACGACCAAACCTCTTTTTCTTCACTACAGTTCATTATACAGGATGAGAAGCTGAATGCAGGAAGAAGAGACGCCAACATAGTGTGACTTATATCTTAATCCGCAGAGCATCTAGCCGCCCAAAACAAAACCGACACCTTATAAGCAATTCTTGCAAACAACCTTAGGAGCCGGGCCAGATGTTGCGCTTAACTTCTAATGTGAAAATATTTTTCACCCTCAAGGAAATTAAGAACAACGAGCTGCGTTTAGACCATCAAATTCATTACTGAACTTAGTAACGGTGCGGCCTACAGCCAACCCATCCTTTTAATATGTGCGCGGAATATACGCAGCGACAAAACATTTGTCAACCACTAATGTGCTTTTTTCACATTTTTAGAGTCATTTCATGCGCTTAGCCCCAAACCCACGTATTTTGCATTTATATCTCCAGTCTTCTCTTGCACCGCTTCATAGAGTAGCGCATCATTATATATAGACTTTATATACATAGGACACAAAACATTGCCTGACATTTTTTCCAAAGACTTCACCGCCCCGACCGAGCAAGAGCTCCTCGACTTCATACGTTACTTTGGCGGCCCCGCTACCAAACGCGACGTCTGCAAAGGCTTTGGCGTTACAGGCGATGACCGCATAGATATAAAGAAGGGCCTCAAACTCCTAGAGAGCAAGAACCTCATTACAAAGCAAGGGGGCGCCTACACAATCCCCGACACCCTCCCTGTTGTGACCACAATTGAAGTCTCCGAGATTGATATTGATGGTGATGAGATTGCCTTCCCAACAAAATGGGACGAAGACCTACAAGGCCCGATGCCACGCATTGAAATCCGTCCAAACAAACACGGACACCCAACATTGAAAGAAGGCGACCAAGCCCTCGCTCGCCTGCACAAACTTTCTGACACTTTATATGAAGCACGCATTATAAGGATAATCGATTCTCGCCGTGAACGCATTATGGGCATCTTAGAGAATCATAAGGACGGCATCGTTGTCAAACCCGTCGAAAAAAAGGCGCGCGACCTATATCTTGTAAACGCCAAGGACATGAAAGACGCCCAAATTGGTGACATTGTTCTTGCTGATCCCGTGGACGCTGTCGGCCTTCGCCACAAAAAATGCAAAATCGTCGACGTTTTGGGCAATGAAAATGACACGAATATATTCAGCCTAATCTCTGCGCATGAATACAATTTAGCCCTCACCTTCCCCGATACCGTTTTAGACGCGACCGAAAGCATGAAAGTACCCCCTTTAAAAGGACGTACCGATTTACGCGATTATCCATTAGTCACAATTGACGGCGCCGATGCACGAGATTTTGATGATGCCGTCTTCGCTGAGCCCGACCCAGACCAAGGCCGCAACCCTGGTGGTTTCCACCTGATTGTTGCCATCGCCGACGTTGCTTATTATGTCGAACATAATAAAGCCCTCGATAAAGAGGCGCTAAGGCGATCAAATTCAACATATTTCCCAGACCGCGTCATTCCGATGCTGCCAGAGCGCTTATCAAATGACCTTTGCTCACTGCGCCCGAAAGAAGATCGCGCCTGCATGGCCGCGCACTTATATATAGACGCGGATGGTCAGCTAATAAAATACAATTTCGTACGCGGGCTGATGAAGTCCATCGCACGCCTGACTTACGAACAAGTACAGGCCGCGAAAGACGGGATTAAAGACGACACAACGTCCATGCTGATGGATGACGTGATTAACCCGCTCTATGCAGCGTTTGGCATACTCAAAGCGGCACGTGATAAACGTGGTGCACTTGACCTTGAGCTGCCTGAGCGCCAAATCATGATCGACGATAAAGGCCGCATGAGCGGCGTACAGCGCCGATCACGCCTTGATGCGCACATGCTGATTGAAGAGTTTATGGTGCTCGCCAATGTCGCATCCGCACTCGCCCTAGACAAAGGCAAGACACCAGGGCTATACCGTGTCCATGATATGCCCAAGCAAGAAAAGCTTGATAACGCGCGCAACTTCTTAGAGGGCTTCAACCTGTCCCTCCCTAAGGGCAACAAACCGACACCCGGGAACTTAAATCAGATTTTGCGTAAAGCCAATGAAATGGAATACGCGCCACTTATTCACCAGACCATATTACGCACCCAATCACAGGCAAATTATTCACCGCAGAATATTGGGCATTTTGGCTTAGCGCTAACGCATTACACACATTTCACATCACCCATTCGCCGTTATGCCGATTTAATCGTCCACCGCGCGCTTATTCGTGAGTTCAGCTTAGGGCCTGGCGGCTTAAAAGATGAAGAAAAAGTACGCCTTGACGAGATTGCGGATATTATATCTACCAACGAGCGCAAATCAATGAGCGCCGAGTATTCAACCATTGACCGCTTCGTTGCCAAATATATGGAAGATAAAGTTGGCGCAGAATTTGAAGGGCGCATTAACGGCCTATCGCGCTTTGGTTTATTCGTCGCATTAAACGAAAGTGGCGCAGACGGCATTGTGCCCATTCGCACGCTGCCAGACGACTTCTATATACATGACGAAGAACAACACGCCCTTATTGGCCGCAAATCGCGCCGCACATACCGCATGGGCGCAGCGATAACCGTGCGCTTAAAAGAAGCCCACGGCATGAGCGGATCGACCGTATTTGAAGTTGTTGGCTTAGATGGCGCAGACATACCAGGCTTTACAATGAAGCGCACCAGATCGCATAGCTACAAAAAAGGTAAGGGTGACTTTAAAGGCGGCAAAAAACATGGCGCTAAGCCGGCCGGCCCAAAAGCTGCCGACACAAAAGCTGATAATGGCTTTAGAAAGAAAAAGAAGAAGAAGAAAACAACGCCCAAGCACAAGCGCAACAAAAACAAGCCACACCCTTAACGCTTAAGCCGGCGAAGCAAGCTCTAGACGTGCAGGCTTTTCTTCAGAAAACATATTGACCCAATCATAAGGGTGCATGTTACGCGGCAATCCATAACCCCATGGCCCAAGGCGCGGGCTATATTTTTGGGCATGCAGCAAGTCAGACTGGCTTTGGCGATCCATCTCAAAATCAATCACGCCGCTCCATAGCACCTGCGTGCGCGCAGCGTCATTAAACACCGTCAGGATATGGCCGCTTTTAAGCGGGTTCAGGCCATCATAGCCGTCCTTGCCATCTTCATGGACACTCCACAATGTGCCCTCCAAGCCCGTTTCATAGTAAGGCATCAACTTGCCTTCAATCACGTTTTCATTATCTGTTTTTGTCATGATTTATTCTCCCCATTTTCGCCATATTAAACAAGCCATAGAAAAAATCAATCTTCGCGGCGGTGCAAACGTAAAAAACTTTCTTGACATAGCCTAAAAAACGGCTATTGTGCGCATCTGAATTATTTATTCGCTTACGGGGCAACTGTGCGCGATAGACAACGAATTACAACCTATTAAGTAAGTAGAAAAGGTAAGAACCATGGCAAAAAAAGGCGCAGTTGAAAAGATCCGTCTTGTAAGCACAGGAACAAATGCTAAAGGCAATCCTACAGGCTTCACGTATTACATTAAGAAAAACGTTCGTAACATTACGGAAAAAATGAAGTTGCGTAAGTACGATCCACGTGCTCTTAACGCTGAAACAGGCAAACCTGGTATGCATGTTGATTTCGTAGAAAAGAAAATGCCACCTTCAAAAAAGAACTAGGCAAAGAAAAGCTGAGTACAAGACTACTCAGGTATTTCTACAAGGAATTTTTAAAAAGCGCTCACATTTTTGGGCGCTTTTTGCTATAAAGATAATAATAAGAATAAGACCTAAGGAAGAGTATCTAGATCATGCGCAATATTTTTATTCTTCGCCACTGCGAATATGATGACCGCTCAGGACCCGGCCCTAATTTTGACTGCCACCTGTCTGATGAAGGCACTGCGCACGCCCTCACAATTGGCGCGAAGATGCTGCAAAATAATATTCAGCCTGATCTTATTTATTGTTCTGGTGCGAAGCGCACGCGCGAGACCTTGTCGGCCTTGCTGCAAACTATTGACGCGCCAAAGATCATTTATAGTGATGATATATACGGCTGCATGCCCGGTGAGCTGCTTGAACTTATTCAAGGCAGCGCTGAGACCTATAAAAACATTATGATCCTCGGCCATAACCCAGCCATGCACGGCATTGTCCAGATTCTTGGGCAGAATAGCGAAGCTAAATATTTGAAAGATATTGCCTATTATTATGGCGCAGGTACATTGTGCCACTTTAGCTGTAACACCGCCCTATGGTCTGAGGCCAACCCTGCAAATTGCACGATTACCGCGCTACATACATAAAGTCAGTTTACGGCTTTGGCCAAAGTAGCTGCGCGACATCCTCTGGTGTGTCGATAAAATGTAGATTTTTCTGACGCTCTGGGTTTGAATACCCAACAGCCGTAGCCTTTGCAAACCACGCACGCAAACCATCATAGTAACCATCCAGATTCAGTATCGCGACTGGCTTCATTGCCCCGCCGCCATAAAGCTTTGCCAGATTATCATTGTGCGAGAAAAAAGCCTCACAGATTGTACCATCACCGCCAGGAGTCACAATATGCGCATCTGCACCGAGAAAGAGCTTTGTACGCTCCTGATCATCCACAACTCGCTTAACATCAACATGGGAGGGGTAGACCTCCGCAGGATCAAAGTACGCTGGAGAAATTAGCGCCTGCATCTGACCTCCAATTTTTCCGACTTCATCCATCACATCCTGTAAATGGCCATATAGACCGCCGCCATACAACACCAAATCGGCATTTTCACCGGCAAGCCGTGCCATCGCCTTCGTAGCCGCCACGCAGCGCTGTTGAAATGCCGCGTCATTTTTACAATATGATGACCCCGTATAAAGAGAAACTGTTTTAATCGGCATATTACCCCCAAGAGTATTGTTGCGCATCCATGAATAAGGAACACGAGCAAACAGTTTTCATAATGTCAAAGTAAATCTACTTGCATATGCGACGCATAAATGAAAAAATATCTAGATTCTAATCACTTTATGGAGGTCATTATGTTCCCATTTTTAAAAAGATTTGCATTGCTGACATTATCGCTTAGCTGCGTAAGCATCTCTGCAAACGCCGCAGAGTATCACAACCCTGATTTGGGCATTGCGTTCACGTATCCAGACAGTATAAAGCGCGACAGTGCAAATATAAGCACCGCGCCATTAAAGATACCCTTCACTGCTGGCACGCCGCCTATGAGCGTTTCGGTGTTACTGAAAGATACAGGGAGCATCGGCACGTTAGATGACTTTATTACCCGCGAACATGCTGAGCAAAAATCTGGCGGCTATTTCGGTCAGGTCGAAGAACATAAACATCAACTTGCTAGTGGGCAGCACGGGATTGAACTTATCCGCCAGACCAAATACGGCACCATATATTACTTTGTTTTCCCCACACCTAAAACAGGAAAAATAATGGCTCTACACCTGATGACAAGTGAAATAGGTGACCCAACAGGTGAGGCCCTCAAGGCCTATAACCAAATGAAGGGCAGCCTACACGTGGCGAATAAATAACAACATGTAAAAAAGGGCGCCTATGCAGGTGCCCTTTTCTTTATTCGAAACGCCTGCGCTTAATCACGCGGATTATTGGACGCCGAAGCCGCGCCATAACGGCCCCTGCTTTTTACCTGCATCACGTTTTTGTAACACAACGTCCGAGCTAAGCTTTAACACAGCCACGACAGCGTCACATTCGTCTTTGACTGTAAACGTTGAATGATGATTTGCCGGATAACCACCGCGCTGCGCATATGTATCAACATAACGCGCGATATCTTCAAAAAGCTCATCACAAAAGACATTAAGATTGCTAGAACCACCACCAAGGTCGAGACGGCGCTGCTTAATATATGCCGCCAACGGGTCAGATGTCGCCTGAGTGACAATAAAGCCGCCCACGGCATCCACTGCAATCGTTACATCATGCGCCTGCTCTGCATAGCCTGCTTTCGCGTCAAACTGACCAAAACTGCGCGTTAAAACGCCTTTATTTCTTACGTTATTCATGATTACTCATCCCTGTTTTAAGATGTTTTACGTTATTTTTTCTTTAATTTCTAACGTATACGCACCCCCAAAGCAAGGGCACAGCTATGCTGCGCCGCATCGCCCGCAAAGCAGATAAAGCGCGAGGCAGGACGCGCACTGCAGATGCGCGACTTTTCGCAATATGAAAAAACCTTGATTTTTCATCCGCACTCCCCTATATAAAAAGCATGAATTCGCTCGGTATAGATAAAAAACCAGAAGATACACGCGTTGTTGTTGCCATGTCTGGCGGCGTCGACAGCTCCGTCACGGCTGCATTATTGCATGAACAGGGCTATGACGTCATCGGTATTACGTTGCAGCTTTATGACCACGGGGCCGCGATTGAGCGCAAGGGCGCGTGCTGCGCAGGGCAGGATATTTATGATGCCCGCCGCATTGCCGAGACCCTTAACTTCCCACATTACGTGCTCGATTACGAAAGCAAATTCAAGCAAGCCGTCATTGATGACTTTGTTGATAGTTACATGAAAGGCGAAACGCCGATTCCTTGCGTACGCTGCAATCAAACCGTCAAATTTCGTGATTTATTAGAAGCCGCGGTAGACCTTGATGCCGACTGCATGGCAACCGGCCATTATGTACAGCAAGTAAAGAACCCCGATACGGGCTTATCTGAACTACATCGCGCGGTTGATAACGGTAAAGACCAAAGTTATTTCCTTTTTGCGACAACGCAAGAACAATTAGAGTTTCTACGCTTCCCACTTGGTGGCTGGACCAAAGACATTACCCGCCAGCACGCCGAGCGCTTTGGCTTAATTAACGCCGACAAGCCAGACAGCCAAGATATATGCTTCGTTCCCAATGGTGATTACGCAAGCATCGTAAAAAAAATTAAGCCCGAGGCTGAAAAAGCCGGCGATATTGTTGACCTTGACGGTAATGTCATCGGTACACATAACGGCATTATTCATTACACTATCGGTCAGCGCCGCGGCCTTGGCATTGGCGGCGGTGTAAACAATGACAATTCACCATTTTATGTTGTCCGCGTCGATGCGCCGCAAAACCAAGTGATTGTCGGCCCCAAAGAAGCTTTAGCACGCGATATCATCCATATTGGAGGTGCGAACTGGCTTGGCACCGCAAGCGGCAATACATACAGCGTACAGGCCAAATTGCGCTCTGTATCGCGCCCTATGCCCGCCGCGCTAACAATCAACGACGACGGTACAGCCTTCCTTACTTTGACGTCCCCGCAATACGGCATCGCCCCTGGACAAGCCGCAGTATGCTATATTGAAAACCGCGTTATTGGCGGTGGCTGGATATCTGGTACAGAAAATTCACAAATTCAGCTTGCGGCGTAAAATTACCTCTTGACAACGCAGCCAGATCACGGCATAAATCTGCACCAGACAGGAAATTCCTGTAGCCAAAAATGTGGCGGAGTAGCTCAGCTGGTTAGAGCAGTGGAATCATAATCCACGTGTCGGGGGTTCGAGTCCCTCTTCCGCTACCATTTTTCTTTTTTCTTATATCTATATCATAATTTATTGCGTGGATTTGTTCGCCACGCAGCATTTTCATGTGCGCAGCTCCTCCATTAGTCCCTTATAAAACAACAGGTTTTCACCTCCAAACACAACTATATGCAATTTTATGTATAAGTAATAATATGTTAAGTTTTCTCAGGCATACTCGTAAACGTGTGTGGGGTAGTGCTTCAATCTTTAGCCATCCTCCAAAGTTAAATTTTAGTTTATTAAGGGTTGTCACGATGAGTGATTATGACAGCTTTGACAACGTCGCGGAGAGTGATCTCGGCGCGTTTGAAGAGGCGCTTGAGATTAGCGGTTACGATGCAGTAACCACAACGCAACGCGGTATGCAACAAGACGAGTTCTTAAAAGAATCCGGCATGGCGATCGATACCGTTGGCGAAGCAAAAAAAATCGAAGAAAAGCGCGAAAAAAGAGAAAAGAATTCGGAGTCGGGCATCGCGGCGGCATTTGAAGCGGCGCGCCATCATGTAGACAATCATAAGTATGAAATGAAATTTGATGGTAAAGACTATGAAATTTCACATGGCGACTTGAAAGCCATGGTAAAAAACGAAACAAAAGATTTAAAAGACAGGCTAAAAAAGGCTACAACAGAAAAAGAACGCGCTCAAATATCTAGGGACATAATGCGGTTTCAAGAGATCCAGCAGCGCATGGACGAAGGCCAGACGCTTTCAGAAGATGACCTTGAGTTCATCGTTAATGATTACGCCGAGCGGAACGAAGCGTTTAAACAAGAGTTACAAAGCCATGCAAAAGTTGAAGAATTCACCTATAGCCAAGATGTAGGCAACGAAATATCTCGGCTCGAGGCGTATGCTGAGCAAAATCCAGACCTATCACTAACAGTAGGAAACTCTTTCAACGCTCAAAGCGGGGCGTCAACCTTCTCTGCCGATGACTTTTCTATCCTTGTTCATCAGAGCAATGATCCCTCGAAGGAGCTTGAAGAAGATTTTGCCGCGCACAAAGTAAATCAAAGTGCCGACCTAAATATGAATGATTTTGGTATTTCTTAGTTGTTCCTTGCTACCAACTGTGCTGCATTTTTCTTCGGTACATTAACATACTGGAACTCGTACTTACCAGCTCCAGTAACGACAGTTGCACCTGTCTTACCATTGGTAGTTAAAAAATAAGACTTACCACCACCAGATAAGGAAGTAAGCACGTCACCGTTATCTCTAACGCCCTGCCAGTCAACACCGAAACCGTTTTTCTGCAAAGCCCCTGAAACTTGCGTGAATGTACCACAAATTTGTCCATAACGCTCAGCAAAAGCACAGTCATTTGCTTCATATTTACCATCTTTGGTCAAGTTAATCGGTTGATAGTTACCGATATTCTGAAAGGTTAGGTCATTTAACTTTTCAGATATACAAAGTTCACCTTTATTTTTAAAAGCAAGAGTGTAAGCATAATCAGCATTCTCATTATACACAAAGTTAATTGAATGATAGCCCTGTTCTGGTGTCTCAATGACGCGCAATCCGCCGACTGCCATTAAGCCCTCATTCGCAGATACAGCTGCCAGCATGTTACTATCAGCAGCAATACATCCTTTTTTACCGTTATACTCCGCCCCTTCTATAGACGCTGGCAACTGAGGAAAAGGAAGTGTTTGTGTGACACTCTGCTTTGACTCAGATACGTTAGGGCTTCTCTCAGCGCTCGCCTCACCACCGCAAGCGGCTAAGGCAAATGTCAGTGCGGCAACACTTAAGTATTTACCAACAGATTTTGCCGCTTTCATGAATTCTTTACGCATCTTATATTCCCCAAAGCTTAATTTTTCGATGCCGTATCATATAGCAAAGTTGGTAAAAAATCAAGAAATATTTTTATGTAAAGTTTGGGAAATGGCAAAGCATTATTTGGTTATTTCTTAAGTTGCGGCGTTATGGTGTTATTTCTTATTCTCTATTTTATAAATATAAATTGGCAATTTTATCGGCCCCCTGACTTCTGCGGTCGCTAATGGTGTCCAATCTGGGATGGGGAAGGAACATGATATAATAAACGCGCCGGTTTTAAGGGTTTGGAATTGGGGGCGCAAATCGCGCATAATTTCAGGGTGCAAATAACAGAAAACAATGTCTTCATTAGCAAGGTCGGCTTTGAAAAAATCTTGGCGTTTCATGGTTATGCGCCCCCCGCCAAACACGCTGCGCATTTTGGCGAAGCGATACGGCCATGGGGAAATTTCATAACCAGAAATCTGCGCGTTTTTATATGTTCGCGCCAAAGAAGCCGCCACGCCGCCCCACCCAGCGCCTAAGTCGACAATATTATAGGCTGCATCTGCATCACTATGCGCCAAGGCAAGCTTTATGGCGCGGCGTTTTACATGCGGCAATACCGGCACAGGGGGAATGCGCGCCTTACGCTCATGCCAAAGACACGAACAGGCGAGCATAATCGCAAAAAGAATAAAGGCTGAAAATAGATATTCGCTTATCGGCATAACGCAAACCTGTCCGTTTAAAATTTACACACAAGTCTACGCCAAGCGCAGGCAAAAAAAAAGGGAGGCATCCTGCCTCCCTAGTGTTTCTTATCTTTTATGGCTTTGGTCTCTCTTATATTTAGGACGCCATAATTTGGTCTTGCGTGGCACTCATAGTTTCGAGGGGGCGTTCGTTATCAATAAATGCCACACATTCTGTTCGTTCGTTTTCGATTAGGGTAATCAGGTTGTTATTAGGATCTTTCATCATGAAATACTCTTGGCCACAGCTTGCTGTCGCAGGTGCGCTCGCCATATCAACGCCTTCATAATAAAAATGCTCGTATGATTTTTTTACATCGTCTACCGGGAAGCTCAGCATCAAGCCTGAGGTCACATTTCTAAAGCCATCAGGTAAGGACGCATGATTGACATCAATAATCGCAATTTGCGACTTCACATCATCACCGCGCTGCATAAGCACGTGGTCTTCTGTTTCAAAAACAGGGACAAATTCAAAAAAATCTTCATAGAAGTTAACTGTTTTCACAAGTCTATCAGTACAGATCACTGTATGTAATGGATGGATGTTCATATCAATTCCCTCGCGCCTTTGTTGCATTCTCTTTAAACAAATCGTTTTAAAAATAAACATAACGAACACGGCTTATATTCACCCTTACTATTTGAGCTTCAATATACGGCTCTTTTTTAAAGGCTACCTGTCGGTATGTAGTTTTAGAATATCATCCTTCGCTTGCATTTGTAAAGAAAAAAGTTTACGTATATAGTCAAGATTGTACGCGTATCACCTTTCGGATAGGAATAGAGTAAATGAGTAAACACAGGGGATCCAACAAAGAAATGGCCGATAGCACACGGCAAAAGTTTCTGGATAAAGCCCATGACCGTTTTATCTCCGAGGGCTATGTTGCGACTTCAACAAATGACATTGTGCGTGACGCAGAAATGGCGCGCGGCGCGCTGTATCACCACTTCAAAAATAAGCAGGAACTGTTTACGGCCGTTGCGAATGATAAAAACGTCGCGATGCGCAGCTTACTAGACGCCCGCATTGAAAAACGGGCACAATGCGGCGTCGCTGACCCGCAAGAGGATTTTCTTGCTACGCTCGACCTTATCATTGATCTTTTTAAAGACCCTGCATATCGCCGTATCATTGTTATTGAGTCCCTTGTTGCCCTGCCCCATGAAATACGGCGGAAAACCATGCTCGATTATTATCGACCGCTATGCGTAAATTTTCTGGACCGCAGCAATATATCAAAATCCGCCACGCCCGATGTGCTTGATGCTTTCATCATCGGCCTTATCGGCTTCATCGCCGAAAGCGTCCGCAGTTTTGAATACACGCACGGTCAAGAAGAATGCGCCGCTCAGGCAGAAAGCATAAAAGCAGCGCTACGCTTATTCCTTATTCCTTTTATTAATCAATTCACTAAATAGGCAATACACTAAATAAGCACTGGTATTTACCATGGTAACGCCCTAAATTACGCGGAGTAGTTTTTGGCACTCAATACTTGCCCCAGACATTTCAGATGAGTATGCACATGCAGGTTTTTACAGATTATCGTACCCTCCCCGATGAGATCAAAGGCAGCACAGTTGTCATTGGTAATTTTGATGGCCTTCACGTTGGCCATAGAATGCTGATTGAACTTGCACGCAAAAAATCAAAAGAAGCCGAAAGCAAGCTTTTAATCCTGACGTTTAATCCGCACCCACGGCGTTATTTTATGCCCGACGCGCCGCCATTTTTACTTACACCAGGTAAACAGCACGAAGAGTTACTTGCACACACGCAGGCAGATTACGCACTTTACTTAGGCTTTGATAATGAACTTGCCCATTTAACCGCTGATGAATTCATGGATCATATTTTAAAAGGCGCACTTGGCGCGAAGCAAATTGTGATTGGCGATGATTTTTGTTTTGGCAAAGGCCGCACAGGCAACGTTGACACACTGCGCACAGCAGGATTCCACGTTACCGCATTAAGCAAAATGGCAGATAACGCCGGACGGCGCTATTCATCCAGCCGTATACGCGACGCCATAAGCGGCGGCGACATGCACAAAGCAGAACAGATCATGGGCCGCCCATTCGAAATTCGCGGTAAAGTGATACACGGCGATAAACGCGGACGCGAGCTTGGTTACCCAACTGCTAATATTCGCCTTGGTACATATATTCACCCTGCATATGGCGTATATGCCTGCAAGGTCAAAATCCCCGGTGAAGATCACTGGCGCATTGCGGCGACGAATATTGGCATCCGCCCGATGTTTGAGAGCCCTGAAGCCCTTATTGAAGCCTATATTCTCGGTTATGACGGCGACTTATACGACCAAGAATTACGTATCCGGCCGCTGCGCAAAATTCGAAATGAAATGAAGTTTGAATCGCTCGAAGAGCTTATCGCGCAGATAAGGCAGGATTGTGGCAAAGTCCAAGACGTTATTAACGAAACTGACACGGCAATAAAAGCGTAAATAAAATGAAAGTAAGATAAAATAAAATGGATATATTTATAACGCTTTTTGTGCAAATCATTCCCTTGCTCGCGTTAATAGGCATTGGATATGTTGCTGGTAAAAAGCTTAGCGTCAATATGCACTCGATGAGCATGCTCTCTATCTATATATTAGTGCCGTTTGTTATTGCTATTTCATTAATGCAAATCGAGCTTAAACCAAGCTATATCGCCGTTCCTATATTTCTATTCTTTATTTGTGCAGCGCTGTGCCATATTGCTAATTCCCTTGGTAAACGGTTCCTCGATAAAGAATATCGCCCGCTAATGCCCCTACTTGGTGGCACGGCAAATACTGGTTATTTTGGTATACCTATTGTGACCGCTTTACTTGGTCCGGCTGCGATTGGTGTTTATATGTTGTTTAACATGGCCTTTAGCGTCACTGAAGTTACCACCTCATATTACCTCTCCAACCGCTCGAATATGGACATTAAACAGAGCATAAAGCGAGTCCTAAAGCTACCGCCGCTTTATGGCATCATTGCCGGTTTTCTGCTTAACATTACGCATGTGACCTTACCAGATGTTGTCTATACATATTGGACGCACGCTACTGGCGCTTTCATTATTATTGGCATGATGCTTATTGGCGTCGGCATATCTCAATTAAAAGGGCTGGAAATTAATTTAAAATTTACAGGGCTGTGCTTTATCCATAAATATCTTATCTGGCCGCTGACCTTCACTGCGCTTATTATCTTTGATAAGAACGTTACACATTTGCTTGATAGCGACGCGCATTTAATGCTCTTCCTATTGGGTGTTTGCCCTCTGCCTGCCAATGCAGTGGCCTATGCCACACAGTTAAAGCTGCCCGCAGAAGAAACCGCCGTGGCAATATTGCTCAGCACGATATTCGCGCTGGTTTATGTCCCAAGCACTATTGGGCTTTATTATATGTTCATTGCATCGTAAAAAAACTTTGACATAACCAATCCGCTATGCTTTAACACCCTTATACATAATATGTAATAAATTTTAGCAGGACAATATTAGGGGTCACCATGAATTTTGATTTTTGGAACACGCAGAGCGAGATTGATTTAAAAGTTACGCAGCTAAGCACAAACACAACATCGTTTAATATGCCGCGCAATGTATCAATTATTGAACAAGGCATCATCGCCGCAGGTGAAAACAATAGTGACCTGCTGCTTACCGATGAAATGAACCTTGTCGCTTACGATTCCGGGGATGATTTCCAGCACGCTGATAACGCGACAATATACGAACGCTTAATGTATTTAGCGCAGCGCGCCTATCAGGCAAACCCAAACATGTTAGTCACCGTGGGCAACCCATGGCGCGTTAATTTGGACAGCCTTGGCCTTGACCTTAAAGACATGGCATTGCGCGTTAATGACCCTGCACAGCTTTTAAAAGACCCTCTCGTCAACAGGCACGGCCTACCGTTTAATGTGATGACGGTTCTGGGCGGCGGCCGTATATTATCTATGAGCGCGAAAACAAACCTGTTTAACGATGAGCGTGGCTATGAGAAGCGCTACTTCCCTGAATGGGCGACAAGCTCACCTGTTATTAAAGCCCTAGAAGGCAATTTCGGTACCATTAAGCTCTCGCTTACTGGTGACGGCCAAAATGAAATTCCATTTGGCCAGCCGATTATTCATGTCAAAGACCCACGCAGCGATGCACGATACAATTTCGGTCAGCTAATTTGCGAGATGAAATGGGTCGCGTCACAATATGATGACATGTTTGAGAATGATGATAGTTACGGCACATTCAACCCATTACCAGCATATGCGCGTCATTTAGGCAGCAAAGACGGCCTTGTCATGGCGGTTTCGAATGCAAGTCCACCTGCGCGCGGCAAAATCCTCAAACATGCCCATTTGGCGAAGCTTGCTTCACAATTTGCAGGCGTTGTTTACGACACAGATGGTCTTGGCACAAGCGGTTCAACCTTTGCGCAGATGGGCCACCGTCTCGCAGCGAAAGATGGTCGCCTAATGCATAGTGGCTCTCGCCTTGATTTTCTAGATAGCGCGCGTTCAACCACAATTACCAAAATAAAGTCCGCACCGAAAAGCACAGAAGCCAAGGCCCATGTTGTCCTTGAGCGCAAATTAACGGACCACTTTAACCAAGCAGGTCAACCTGAGAACCTATTCATGGCCTATGAGCCCGCGAACCAAGATAGCTCTTGGGATAAGCGCGATTTTGCGGGACGCTTTGAAGAAGAGGAAATTCGTATGTTCGCCCTTTGGACATATGATTACATGGCAAAAACGAAACAAAACGGCGTAGTACAAGCGTTAAGTGGCGGTAAAGATTCTGCATTTAACTTAACAATTGCTGTCCTTGCAATGCGCGCCGCCATCTGCCAAAAAGGCATCAAGGCTGTGATGAAAGATTTCTCCCACTTGCCATATCAGGACGAGATCCTGACCCTCGCCGCAGAAAAGGGCGAGAAAGAAGCAACAAGCGCGCTAATCAAGCGTTTCGCCACGGGCGTCACAATGCCAACGCAGAACAGCTCCAAAGAGACACGTAAAGCCGCCAAAGACCTTGCAGATGGCCTTGGCGTCACATTTTACGAGCATAACGTCCAAGACCTTGTGAATTATTACGCGCTGCTATACGCCGTGAAGGACACAACAAAGTTAAGCGACAGACAGCGCGGCAAATTACAAAAAGAAGTGTCGAGCTACCTTAACCAGAGCAAAGACAGCGTTAGCGAAGAAAAGCTTGCCAAGCAAGCCGCTGCGATTAAAAAGAAATTCCCCGCCGTTGATAAACTGATTACAGCTGCGAAAGATAGCGATATCGTTGCCTATGAAAACATTCAAGCTCGCGCCCGCCAGGTCTTTATTATGATGTATGCAAATACTGAAAGTAAGATGGCACTTGCCAACCCGAATTTAGATGAAGCGCTTAATGCTTATGCAACATTTGGCGGCGATTTGCACAGCGGCACAATTAACATTAATGCTGGTGAATATAAGCATGACCAAGTCAACTTAATGCACCACATGATGAAAAACGGCCTGCATAACGTCCAAGAGCCGATGACCTTTTTGGCGACAACCCTCGAACAAATTGCGACAGCCGAGCTACAGCCACGTGGTAAAAAAGGTGAGTTATTACAAACTGACGAAGGCGCAATGGAAGCTAGCTCAGAGCAAATCAAAGCCTTTAGCGAGTGGATGTTCAAATATAGAGCCGAAACACAAGGCGGCGGCCGCCGCCTAAACGTTGAAGAAGTCTACCTCCAAGCCCGCGAAAGCGCCTTGTTTGAAAAGCATGATGCCAACAGCCTCTATAGCACAATGCGTATGCGTTACGCCAAGTGGAATGGCGGTCCTGCGCAGCCTAAAGTTTATGCCGGCCCAATCGCGCCGACGACAGGAAATAACGTTGATAAACAAACATCGCTGAGAACGCCAAATATTAGCGCAGCAAACCGTGATGAGCTCACCATGCTCGGCGTCAAACTTATGTTTAAATATGCGAAGGATGAGAATGATTTTTGGGCCAATGACCCTGCCATATATGAATTAATGGAACATAATGCGCTTTATAACGAAGCGTTTATCAATGACTTTGATTCAGCATTACAGAACCAGTCCACGCTACGTTTTGACGTGCAAGGCCTGTATAAAAGCGTAAAGGATAACGGCCCGCAGCAATTCTTTAAAGACACGCTAAAAGCGAAGCCAAAAGATAGCGCGCATTTAGACCAAAGCTTAAACGCGATTACCACGCCCAAGCTATAGTTCCGTATTTACGGGCTGGGCGTGAAGTTTAGCGCAGCCCCGTTAATGCAGTAACGCAGGCCAGTCGGTTCTGGGCCGTCTTTAAACACATGTCCCAAATGACCCCCGCAACGCGCGCAGTGAACCTCTGTACGCGGGAGGATCATTTTATAATCCGTTTTCGTGCCAATAGATTTACCTGATGCTGGTTGATAGTAAGATGGCCAGCCTGTGCCTGAATCAAACTTACTCTGCGAAGAGAACAATTCATGTCCGCACGCCGCACATATATACTGTCCCTCACGTTTTTCATGTAACAATTTTGATGTTTCAGGGCGCTCCGTGCCATGCTTACGCAAAACACGATATTCAGCCTCGCTCAATACCTCACGCCATTCCTTATTGCTTTTTTGTACTTCAAAGCCTTTATCGCTCGCAGCCTCTGCGCCGACAAATAGGCTCACGCCGAAAACCAAGCATAAACAAGCCATCGCGAGTGTGAATATCCTCATCATGATTTTACTTCCCTGAAATTGTTGTCACCTAATTATATAATCCGTTCAAAGCGCATTAAAAGTTACATTTTTCTTGATATTGCACGCGCTCACTGGCATAACTTTAGCATGGACTTAGTGCTTAGAGACATCGCTATTATTCGAATTATCAACCCGGCTTCGTTATAAAGAAGTCCGGGCAAGATCACATAAGCAACATTCGAAACCAACATCTTCAAGAATAGAGATTTAAAAATGAGTAACGAGAATACGGCGAAGAATGCCGATTTTTACAAAGAAACTGTCTTTTTACCAAAAACAGATTTCCCTATGCGCGCTGGCCTTGCACAAAAAGAGCCGGAAATCCTAAAAAAATGGGATGATGAAGATATCTATGGCACGATGCGCGCCCAGTCCAAAGGCAAAGAAAAATTCATCCTTCATGATGGCCCGCCATATGCGAATGGTCATCTGCATATGGGTCACGCGATGAACAAGGTCCTCAAAGACGTTGTTGTCCGCAGCTGGCAAATGATGGGCTATGACGCGCCATATGTCCCTGGCTGGGATTGTCACGGCCTACCTATTGAATGGAAAGTTGAAGAAAAATACCGCGAAGCAGGCCAAGATAAAGACGATATTGAGCCGATTGCGTTTCGCGATGAATGCCGTAAGTTTGCAAAAAAATGGGTTGATATTCAAAGCACTGAATTTGAACGCCTTGGCATTAATGGCGACTGGGAAAACCCATATTTAACTATGAATGTGAAGTCGGAAGCCCGCATCGTTGATGAAATTCACAAATTTCTGCTCAATGGCAATTTATATAAAGGCGCGAAGCCTGTTATGTGGTCAGTGGTTGAAAAAACAGCCCTCGCCGAAGCCGAAGTTGAATATAAAGAACATAAATCGATCACAATATGGGTACGTTTCCCTGTTGTTAGCACCAAATACGACATCTTAAATGGCGCAGATGTTGTCATCTGGACAACAACGCCGTGGACTATTCCTTCAAACCGCGCGGTGTGTTTCCATGATGACATCGAATATGGCCTTTATGAAGTTCAAGCCGTTAAGGACGATAGCCGCGCCGCAGTCGGTGACCGCATTGTCTTGGCTGCCAACCTTGCCGACGCCGTAAAAGCGCAAGCCGGCATTGAGCAGTGGGACGCTGTTGATCATTTCAAAGGTGAAGTACTTGAAGGAACAGTACTTGCACACCCATTAGTTGGCAAAGGCTATGAATTCCCTGTGCCATTGCTTAGCGGTGACCACGTTACGGCTGATGCGGGTACGGGCTTTGTACACACAGCACCAAGTCACGGCGCGGATGACTTTGAGGTTGGCCTCAAGCACGGCTTAGAAATCACCGATAACGTGACTGATGATGGCCTATTCCGTGCCCATGTCCCACTTTTTGCTGGCGGCGTAATATACGATCAACAAGGTAAAATGGGCGATGGTAACTTCGCTGTAATCAAAGCGCTTAACGAATGTGGGCGTTTGCTGTCAAAAGGTTCCGTGCGTCACGAATATCCACATAGCTGGCGCTCAAAAGCGCCTGTGATTTTCCGCACGACACCGCAATGGTTTATTGCGATGGATGGCGAAGGTAAAATCCGTGAAAAAGCACTTGGCGCAATTAAACAAACACGCTGGCTTCCCGCTGCAGGGCAAAACCGCATCACCGCGATGATCGAACAGCGCCCTGATTGGTGTATTTCCCGTCAGCGCGCATGGGGCGTCCCAATCGCTATTTTCATTGCCAAAGCAGATGGTGTGCCACTGCGAGACCCCGAAGTTTGTAAACGCATTTATGATGCCTTTGCGGAACGCGGCGCCGATGCATGGTATACAGATGACGCGCAAAGCTTCCTTGGCGATGGCTATAAAGCCGAAGATTATGATCAAGTTTTCGACATTGTTGATGTCTGGTTTGAATCAGGCTCTACCCATGCTTTTGTCCTTGAAGACCGCGAAGAGCTCAGTAGCCCTGCTGACCTTTATTTAGAAGGCTCTGACCAGCACCGCGGCTGGTTCCATTCTTCACTGCTTGAATCAGTTGGTTCACGTGGCTGCGCGCCTTATAAAACGGTGCTGACCCACGGTTTTGTGTTGGACGATAAGGGCTATAAAATGTCCAAATCACTTGGCAATATTGTTGCGCCCGAAGACATTATCAAACAGTATGGCGCCGATATTCTGCGCCTATGGGCATTAACATCTGATTACGGCGAAGACATTCGCATTGGTAAAGATGCAATCAAATCCACCACCGATATTTATCGCCGTATAAGAAACACATTCCGTTTCCTTCTCGGCGCTTTAGAGGGCTTTAGCGAAGAAGAGCGTGTTGATTTAAGCAAGCCATCTGAATTGCCAGAACTCGAACAGCTTGTACTGCACCAATTACAGCAGATGGATCAAGAGATCCGTAGCGATATTAAAAATTACAATTTTGGAAAACTTGCACATAAATTACATAACTTTTGTTCAAGTGAGCTTTCAGCGCTGTATTTCGATATCCGTAAAGATCGCCTTTACTGTGATCGCCCTGATATGTTTGAACGCCGCGCTTGCCGCAGCGTTCTGGCTGAGGTCTTTGAATGTTTAACAAGCTGGCTCGCGCCAATGCTTTGCTTCACATGCGAAGATGTTTGGACGCACCGCCCAGAAGGTCTTTTCCCTGATGCCGGCAGTATTCATCTGCGCGAATTTAGAGCCCTGCCACAAATATGGCAGAATGATGACTTGGCTACAAAATGGGATGATATCCGCACCGTACGCCGCGTTGTTTCAGGTGCGTTAGAGCCTAAACGCGCCGATAAAACCATCGGATCATCATTAGAAGCCCATCCGCAAATTATTGTCAGCAGCACTCTTGCGCGTACTCTTAAAGACACCGATTTAGCGGAAGTCTGCATCACGTCGCAGGCGACATTAACCGTATCTGATGATTTGCCTGCTGATGCATTTACTTTGAATGATGCGCCACATATCGGCGTAGTTTTTGCCAAAGCAGAAGGCGAAAAATGCCAGCGTTGCTGGAAAATCCTTCCCGATGTCGGTCGCGATAGTGATTACCCTGAGCTTTCAGCGCGTGACGCGGATGCCGTTAAATGGTATGAAGCGCACAAACAGAAAGCGGCATAATGTAAATAACAAAAGGCCGCTGATTTTTTGCGGCCTTTATTATATTAATCACTTTATAAACTCGCGCTTATTATACCCAAGCTGGCTGCGCTATTTGCACATTATTACGCTGCGCATATTCTTCTTTATATGCACTCATCTTTTCACCGACACGCACACCGATAGATTGCTCGTCACCCGTTGTGCCAACTATATCACCGAGTCCCCAAATCATTGTTGCGAACCCACCAAAAACAACGGATCCACCTTGCATTGCGCCCATAAGACTAACAGAATTATACCCGCCTCCAGCGTAAAGCGCTGCGCCTAAACCCGCACCAATAGGTAGCATCATAGCAGCTGATTTAGCGAAGCTTGCACTCACATCAGTTAATGCGACAACAGAGCTCTCTGACGCATCCAAAGTTTTCACCACAGCCTTATCCCATAGCCGCTCTGCTTTATCGGCGAAAGCATTAAATGTCTCTGAAATCTGTGCTGTTAAAGCTGTCATGATGTTTCCTCTATCTATATACGATCCTACGTTCTATGCATACAAGTATATAACATTATGCAACGTACTGCAAAAAGGCGCTCCTTCTCATTTGATTTCAATGAGATAATCACGTATCAGACTAACATAATTTAAAAAGAAGCAATCGCAAGGCCAGCCTCAGGCACTTTAAAGTATGCGACAAACTCGTCATAAAACCCTAGATTTGCCTGACGTGGGTCAATGATAATTTTATTGTCGCTATCTAGGTTCGTAATCGGCTGAGCGAAGCCTGCTTGGTGACTCCACGTGCCGTCTTGATGGTATTTAAGGACGTGGCCATTAAAATATTCTTTGATGGCCACGGCAATGACCTGCGTCTTAGCTATGCATAATGTGTCATGGCTTATTTCGATCAGGCCGTCTTTCTCAAATAATTTACGCATATAATCCGCGTGTGCCATATGGCTGTATAGTCGCCCAGAAGGGTCTGTTAAATGCCCAGGGACAGCGCAGCCCAGTTCTGGCAGGCCGAGCGCATAGCTGTAACAATTCGTCCGTTTATATAGCTCAGGGTTATCATGATAGGGTTTTACCGCCGCTGCAAAATCAGCGGCCAATATACTTGGTCGATATTGAACAGCACCCTGCATTTTAGCTTCCGCTAGGGATCACATAACGTAACCCTGTCTCTGGAATAGTAAAATAACCAATGAAATCTTTATATACCCCTCGATCTGCATAGAAAAGGTCTTCTATAATGCCGCCATTTTCATCACGCTGCGATATCGGACCGCCACGGCCACCTTGATGGCTCCATGTACCATCCTTGTGCAAGCGGTAGAAGTGATAATCATATTCCTGCGCCAAGAAAGCCGCAATCACTGGTGCGTCTTCATAAGGCGCATATTCAGGGCGCGCAATAGGTTTTAAGCCATCACGTAACAAAGCATTATAGATTGTTTGTAGCTTCATTTCCGAACAGCTCATACTCTCGCCCAAGCGGGTTTTGTTGTGAATTAGCTTACCAGGCGTTGCCTTACCATGTTCAGGTATACCTAATGCATATGTATAACAATTACTGTTGTGGCGTAGTTCCGGTTGATTGCAATATGGTTTCGCTGCGCTGGCAAAATCATCTTGCATTGTGAGTTTCTGTTCAACAACGTTCGGCTCTGAAACTTCACAGTTGTCCCCGACCAGATAGCGTTGGATGCTTTTAAATATGTTTGACATGACGCTCTTTCATTTTAACACCGGACATAATCACCATAACACAGTTTGCGTTGTCTATATAAAAATGCGAAGTCCCCCTTAAGGGTGCTTCATATAAGATACACCTTGTTTCGGGGCATGGTAAAAGCCAACCAAATCTGTATAACGTCCGCGCCGCGCCCGACAAGGGTCAGTAAGTAAATCCCCTTTACAGTCACGGTTTGAAACCCCGCCAACATCGCCTTTATGATTGCTCCATGTTTTATCACCATGCGAGCGATAAAAATGCACATCATCATGCGGACTTATAAAGGCCGCAATAATCGTAACTTTGTCGATCATACGATCCAAATCCTGTGGATCTATTTTGATTAAGCCGTCATTTTCAGTCAGGAGCTTATCAATATTCTCTACTGTAAGCTCTTCGGCCGTGAATAATTTTTGCGGGCTATTGGGAAGCTCTAGCAATTTGCCCGGGGCAGCATAGCCATGGTCAGTAAGCCCAAGCGCATAAGCATAACAATTGGCGTTTTCTTCAACTCTAGGATCAGCTTTAAACGAGGCCGCTGCAGCATTAAAATCGCTAGCCAGTTCTAATTTTTTTGTAATTATGCCATGCATTGCCCTTGCCCCTTTTTTCTTCACTTTGAAACTATAGCAAAAAACTAATTATGTCAATAACTATAAAATTGCTAAATACGCACCCATAAGCTAATTTAAATTCAGCCACAATCATTTCATCGCCATTAACGCCTCCGCAGCACACTGGCCTATATTTATGATCAGTGCCACATACTTATGCGTATTCTATCTCCCCGCCCCCTCCTTGTGGTATACTCTATACAGAATTAGGTTTCATTCAAGGAGGGTAAAATGGCCGCACAATATGACGACGCACGTTTTAGAAAAGAAAGCGTCCCTGAATTAGCACAGATTATTCTTACAGGTAATACGCAAGCACGGTGGGAAAAAGAGACTCCTATTTTCGCAAAAAAAATTGTTGAACACATGCAAATTGTCGCAACATCAACAGTACTTGATTTTGGGGTTGGCATTGGGCGGCTAGCTAAAGAGATCCTAAAACTAACCAATTGTACAGTTATTGGCGTTGATATTTCCAAAGACATGCTGCGTGAATCGATTAACTATGTCAGCCACCCTAATTACATACCAATGAGTATAAATGCGTTTAAAAAAATGCGCATGGAAAACAAGCTCCAGATTGACTGCGCCTATGGCGTTTGGGTTCTGCAGCACTGTATGAACTACCATGAATTACACCAGCTTATCCGTGATGCGCTGCCGGACAAAGGTACGTTTTTTGTCGCCAATACTACGCAGCGCTGGCTGCCCATAGAAGGGCCCGAACCTTGGGGTAATGATGGCCTGAATATACGTGACGCACTGCTTGAGGATTTCAAACTCGGCCACGACCTTACGACTGAGTTGTTAGATTATTTGCCAGAAGGTTACGAAGGGCAATATTTTTGCCATAATTTCATTAAAAAATAAATGCCACTGGGCGGGCACAGGCCCCGCTTATAAAACAAGCAACAAAAAACGGGCGAAGTGAACTTCGCCCGTTTTCTTATTTTATAGACTTATGCTTAGCTTACAGCGGTCTTCGGTGTTGAATCATCACCTTCTGCATCCGTTGCGCCATCATTCGCAGCAGCAGCTGCTGCTGCTTCACTTTGCGCCAGAGCAGCGGCTTGTTGCTGCGCAGCGATTGCGACCAAATCACGATCATGTGCCACGGCGCGAACGTCATTCACGTAAGAGCCTGTACCCGCGGGGATAAGACGACCAACAATAACGTTCTCTTTCAAGCCACGTAGCGTGTCCACTTTACCTTGCGTTGCCGCTTCGGTAAGTACACGCGTTGTTTCTTGGAACGACGCAGCAGAGATGAATGAACGCGTTTGTAGCGAAGCTTTCGTAATACCTTGCAGGACCGGCTTGCCTTCTGCAGCAATCTTGCCATCAGCAATATATTTCTGATTAAGCTCTTCGTACTCTTCACGATCGACAATCTCACCAACTAAGAATGTTGTATCACCAGATTTAGTGATTTCAACTTTCTGAAGCATTTGACGTACGATAACTTCGATATGCTTATCGTTAATCTTCACACCCTGTAGACGATAAACGTCTTGGATTTCAGTAACAAGATAAGCTGCAAGCGCTTCTACGCCAAGAACATCAAGAATATCATGCGGTACTAGCGCACCATCCAATAGTGGGTCACCAACACGCACGAAGTCACCTTCATGCACAGCCAAGTGACGGCCTTTTGGAATTAAGAATTCGTGAGATTCTTGCTCTTTATCAAGTGGGTTAACGATAATACGGCGTTTAGATTTATAATCTTTACCAAATTCAACAGTACCCTCAAGGTCAGAGATAACAGCGAAGTCTTTCGGACGACGTGCTTCAAACAACTCAGCAACACGTGGCAGACCACCAGTAATATCACGTGTTTTCGATGTTTCGCGTGGAATACGAGCGATAATATCACCCGCACGCACAGTCTCACCGTTCGCAACGTTCAAAATTGTGTCTGTTGACATGTAGTAATTTGCTGGCAAACCATTTGGCAGGATGATGACTTCACCCTTCGCATCAACAAGTGAGATACGTGGCTTAAGATCGCCGCCTTTAGGCTGTGAACGCCAATCAACAACTTTCTTCGCAGAAAGACCTGTTGCTTCGTCAGATTCGTCGATAATCGATACACCTTCAACAAGGTCGAAATACGTCGCAACACCATCTTTTTCCGTGATAATTGGCACGGTGAAGGGGTCCCACTCAGCGATTTTATCGCCGGCTTTAATGTTGACGCCGTTTTCAACAAGGCAGCGTGCGCCGTAAGGAACACGGTGGACAACTTTGTCCTTACCTTTTTTGTCAACAAGCGCAACTTCCATGTTACGGCCCATGACAATGTTAATGCCATCAGAGTTTTTCACTGTATTTTCGTTACGCAGCTCAATTTTTGCTTCCATTGTTGCTTCGTAAGACGATTTTTCAGCACCCTTCTGCGCCGCACCACCAATGTGGAATGTACGCATAGTAAGCTGCGTACCAGGCTCACCAATTGATTGAGCAGCCATAACGCCAACCGCTTCGCCCATATTGACTTCTGTACCACGTGCAAGGTCACGACCATAACACGCCGCACAAACACCATCGCGCGTTTGACATGTTAGTCCAGAGCGTACGATAAGTTCATCAATGCCAGCTGTTTCAATTTCCTCAGATTTCTCTTCGTCAATGATTTTAGCAGCTTTAATAAGCAGATCACCAGTAAGTGGGTTAATCACATCAAACGCCGCAGTACGGCCAAGTATACGTTCCGCAAGCGAAACGACCACATCAGCGCCGTTCATAACTGCGCGTAATGTAACGCCTTGTTCTGTACCACAATCTTTTTCAACGATTACAGCATCCTGCGCAACATCAACAAGACGACGCGTTAGATAACCAGAGTTCGCTGTTTTAAGCGCTGTATCCGCAAGACCTTTACGAGCCCCGTGTGTCGAGTTGAAATACTCAAGAACCGTAAGGCCTTCTTTAAAGTTTGAAACAATCGGGTTTTCAATGATTTCACCAGAAGGTTTCGCCATCAAACCACGCATACCAGCAAGCTGACGGATCTGCGCAGCAGAACCACGCGCACCAGAATGTGCCATCATGTAAACTGAGTTTAGGTTACCATCATCAATGTTTGAAATTTCTTTCATCATTTCTTCGGCGACTTCATCAGTACAACGTGACCAAATATCAATAACTTTATTGTATTTCTCACCTTTCGTGATTAAACCATCAAGATATTGCTGTTCAAATTCACCAACTTTGCCGCGCGCATCAGCGACTAATTGTTTCTTCGACTCAGGAATAATCAAATCGTCTTTACCGATTGAGATACCAGACGTACAAGCGTGTTTGAAACCAAGCTTCATCAAACGGTCACAGAAAATCACAGATTCTTTCTGACCGCAGTGACGATAGACAAGGTCAATCATGTTTGTCAGTTCTTTTTTCGTCAGTGTTTGGTTCACAATATCAAACGGAACATTGATGTTACGTGGCAATAGCTCTGATACAATCAAACGGCCCGGTGTTGATTCAACGATGCGGTAAACTTTTTTACCATCTTCGTCAACGTCAGTGTAACGACATTTAATCTTTGCATGTAGCGAGACAACGCCAGCTGTTAAAGCGTGCTGGATTTCGCCAACGCCACGGAAAATCATGCCTTCGCCGGCTTGCTTTTCAAGGCCGAGCGTCATCCAATATAGACCCAAAACAATATCCTGTGATGGTACGATAATCGGCTTACCATTCGCAGGTGATAGAATGTTATTTGTCGACATCATCAAACAGCGTGCTTCAAGCTGTGCTTCGATAGAAAGCGGAACGTGAACAGCCATTTGGTCACCATCAAAGTCAGCGTTAAACGCTGTACAAACGAGTGGGTGCAACTGAATAGCTTTACCTTCGATCAATGTTGGCTCAAACGCCTGAATACCAAGACGGTGCAATGTTGGCGCACGGTTTAGCATGACAGGGTGTTCGCGAATAACCTCTTCCAAGATATCCCAAACTTCAGGACGTTCTTTTTCAACCATTTTCTTCGCGGCTTTAATGGTCGATGCCATGCCGTAAAGTTCAAGTTTATGGTAGATAAACGGCTTGAAGAGCTCCAGTGCCATTTTCTTTGGCAGGCCACATTGGTGCAGTTTCAATTCTGGACCAACAACAATAACAGAACGACCAGAGTAATCGACACGTTTACCAAGTAGGTTTTGACGGAAACGACCTTGCTTACCTTTAAGCATGTCTGAAAGTGATTTCAATGGACGCTTATTCGCGCCTGTAATCACACGGCCACGACGACCATTATCAAATAGCGCATCAACAGATTCCTGTAGCATACGCTTTTCGTTACGTACGATAATATCAGGCGCTCGCAGCTCAATCAAACGGCGTAGGCGGTTGTTACGGTTGATAACACGGCGATATAGATCGTTCAAATCTGATGTCGCGAAACGGCCGCCATCAAGTGGAACCAATGGACGCAATTCAGGAGGAAGAACAGGAAGGTTATCCAAAATCATCCATTCAGGGCGTGTGCCTGAATCGATGAACGCATCAAGAAGCTTTAGACGCTTCACAAGTTTTTTACGTTTTGCTTCTGAATTAGTTTCGCGTAAGTCTTCTTCTGTTTTCTCGCGCTCGATCTCAAGATCCATCGCTGACAAAATTTCTTTTAGCGCTTCTGCACCGATGCTTGCGGTGAAGTTTTCCTCGCCGTATTCATCTTCAGCATCCATGAATTCTTCTTCGCTAAGAAGCTGGTACTGCTTAAGCGGTGTCATGCCTGGCTCAATAACAACGTAGTTTTCGAAGTAAAGAACGCGTTCAAGCTCTTTCAAAGTCATATCGATCATCAAACCGATACGTGAAGGCAATGATTTCAAGAACCAGATATGCGCAACAGGCGCCGCAAGATCAATATGGCCCATACGGTCACGGCGTACTTTAGTAAGCGTCACTTCAACGCCACATTTTTCACAGATAATACCTTTGTACTTCATGCGCTTATATTTGCCACAAAGACATTCATAATCTTTAATCGGGCCAAAAATACGTGCACAGAATAAGCCATCTTTTTCAGGCTTAAATGTACGGTAGTTAATTGTTTCAGGCTTTTTCACTTCGCCATATGACCATGACATGATCTGCTCTGGAGAAGCAATTGTAATACGTAAGCTATCAAAGCTCTGTGGGCCCGTTGGTTGACCGAAAAGGTTCATTAGTTCATTCATTTGACGTCTACCTTATACCTTTAGATCTTGCGATCTGACTTTACATTAAATTCTTTATCAGGGAAGGCGCCGCAGCAAATGCTTTTGGCGCCCTCAATGGTTCTACATTACGACTTGTTCGCGGAGCTTTGTTTCATATCGATATTCAAGCCAAGCGCACGTAATTCTTTTGTAAGAACGTTGAACGATTCTGGAATACCAATTTCGAAGCTATCTTCACCGCGTACAATGCTTTCATACACTTTAGAACGTCCAGCCACGTCATCCGACTTAACTGTGAGCATTTCTTGTAGTGTGTATGCTGCGCCATATGCTTGTAGTGCCCAAACTTCCATCTCACCAAAGCGCTGTCCACCAAACTGAGCTTTACCGCCAAGTGGTTGCTGCGTAACAAGCGAATACGGACCGATTGAACGGGCGTGAATCTTATCATCAACCAAGTGGTGGAGTTTAAGCATATACATGTAACCAACAGTTACATCACGGTCAAACTTCTCACCAGTACGTCCATCATAAAGAGGTGTCTGACCTGAGCTATTTACGCCAGCCTTAACAAGAAGATCTGTAATGTCCGCTTCAGAGGCGCCATCAAACACAGGCGTTGCCATTGGCACACCACGGTCTAGATTTTTCGCCATTTCAACGACTTCATTGTCATCTAACGTGCTCACTTTATTGTCAAACTCACGATCACCGTAAACAACTTTAAGCTTGTCTTTAAGGACAGAGATTTCAGCGGTTTGTGGCTCCTTGATGTTTTCAAAGTTTTTGATGATCTCGTTAATCTGCCAGCCCATATTCGCAGAAGCCCAACCAAGGTGGGTTTCAAGAATTTGACCAACGTTCATACGTGATGGAACACCAAGTGGGTTCAACACGAGATCAACAGCCGTGCCGTCTTCCATATATGGCATGTCTTCAACAGGACATATACGAGATACAACACCTTTGTTACCGTGACGGCCTGCCATTTTATCACCAGGCTGCATTTTACGTTTAATAGCAACGAAAACTTTAACCATCTTCATCACGCCAGGAAGCAGTTCGTCACCGCGCTGAAGTTTTTCGATTTTGTTGTCGAAACGAGCTTTCAGGTCATCAACAGCTTCATCAAACGTACGTGCCATCGCCTCAACTTCGGACATAATTGCTTCGTCTTCAATTGCGATTTGACGCCATAGGCCACGTTTTTCTGTTTCATCAAGGTCGGCGGCGTTAATTGCCGTGCCCTTTTTAAGATTCAAGCCCTTTGGAACAGAAGTCACTGTTTGACCAACGAATAATTCTTTCAGACGGCCATAATAACCGACTTCGATAATTTTACGTTCGTCGTCACGGTCTTTTGCCAATCTTTCGATTTCTTCTTTTTCGATAGATAAAGCACGTGCATCTTTGTCAACGCCGCGACGGTTAAATACGCGAACCTCAACAATTGTACCCGTTGTACCCGGCGGAAGGCGCAAAGATGAATCTTTAACATCTGCCGCTTTTTCACCAAAGATAGCACGCAGAAGTTTTTCTTCTGGTGTCATTGGGCTTTCACCTTTTGGTGTCACCTTACCGACAAGAATATCACCCGGAGAGACTTCCGCGCCAATGTGAACAATGCCCGCTTCATCTAGGTGACGGAGCGCTTCTTCACCAACGTTTGGAATATCACGTGTGATTTCTTCCTGACCAAGTTTCGTATCACGCGCCATAACTTCAAATTCTTCAATGTGAATAGAAGTAAATACGTCATCGCGAACGATCTTTTCAGAGATAAGAATGGAATCCTCAAAGTTGTAACCATTCCATGGCATAAACGCGACCATGATGTTACGACCAAGCGCCAGTTCACCAAGCTGTGTTGACGGGCCATCAGCGATAATATCGCCAGCCTGCAATTTATCACCAACGCGTACGATTGGGCGCTGGTTTACACAAGTGTTTTGGTTTGAACGTTGGAATTTCATTAGTTTATAGATATCAACAACAGGCTCATCCGCGTTCAACTCTTCAGTTGCACGAACAACGATACGGTTGCCGTCAACCTGCGTTACTTCACCTGCACGGCGCGCAGAAATAGCGGCGCCGGAATCACGTGCAACGACACGCTCCATACCCGTACCAACGAAAGGTGCATCCACTTTAAGAAGTGGAACAGCTTGACGCATCATGTTCGAGCCCATCAAAGCACGGTTCGCATCATCGTTTTCCAAGAAAGGAATAAGTGATGACGCAACAGAGATAACCTGTTTCGGAGAAACATCCATAAAGTGAATGTTTTCAGGTGGTGACATCAAGTTTTCACCAGCCTCACGACACTGAACAAGGTCATTAGAAAACCCGCCTAGATCTGTGATCTCTGAGTTAGCCTGTGCGATTGTATATTTCGCTTCTTCCATGGCTGACATATAAACCACTTCATTAGAAACCGTACCGTCAACAACGCGGCGATATGGGCTTTCAATGAAACCATAAGGGTTCACACGGGCAAATGTCGCAAGTGAGTTAATCAGGCCAATATTCGGCCCCTCAGGTGTTTCAATCGGGCAAATACGGCCATAATGTGTTGGGTGAACGTCACGAACTTCAAAGCCAGCACGCTCGCGTGTTAAACCACCAGGGCCAAGCGCCGAAAGACGACGTTTATGCGTGATTTCTGAAAGTGGGTTGGTTTGGTCCATAAACTGTGACAGCTGTGAAGAGCCAAAGAACTCACGTACAGAAGCCTGTACAGGTTTTGAGTTAATCAAATCATGTGGCATATATGTATCAATATCAACTGATGACATACGCTCACGGATTGCACGTTCCATACGAAGAAGACCGATACGCACTTGGTTTTCCATTAATTCGCCAACTGAACGAACACGGCGGTTACCAAGGTTATCAATATCGTCAATTTCGCCTTGACCGTCTTTAAGACCAACAAGGTATTTTACGATCTTAAGAATGTCTGTTTTATCAAGAACGCGGAATTCGTCTTCTTGGTCAATGTCCAAACGTGCGTTCATTTTCACGCGACCAACAGCCGAGAGATCATAACGCTCAGGATCAAAGAATAGAGAATCGAATAGTGCTTCTGCAGATTCTACTGTTGGTGGCTCACCAGGGCGCATAACACGGTAAATATCGATCAACGCTTCTTCACGTGTATCACATTTATCAGCCATCAACGTGTTACGCATGTAAGCGCCAACGTTCAAATGGTCAATCGCAAGAATTGGAAGCTGTTTAACCTTTTCATCGTGGAAACGCGCAATGTCGTCTTCAGTCAGTTCATGGCCAGCTTCAAATACAACTGCGCCAGTGCTTGGCTCAATCATATCTTTCGCAAGATATGTACCAAGAAGCGCGGCGTCTTCAACCAAATAATCTTTGAGGCCTTCTTCAGCAAGTTTGTTCGCCTTACGTGGCGTAATTTTTGTACCAGCTTCGACGACAACGTCACCTGTTTTTGCGTTAATCAGGTCAAACGGGACTTTTACGCCGCGCATACGCTCTGCGTCAAACGGAATAGCCCAGCCGCCTTTAACTGCTGTGTAGACATTATGATCGTAGAATGTCGACATAATCTCTTCATTTGACATGCCTTGAACCATTAATGGGTCAACAGGCTCATCATTAGCGATACATTCCGCACGATATTCAGCAGTTGCAACGCTATCTAAGGCACGCAGGAATGTTGTAACTGGCAATTTACGACGACGGTCGATACGCACATTGACGATATCTTTTGCATCAAATTCGAAGTCGAGCCAAGAGCCACGGTAAGGAATAACGCGCGCTGAGAATAAAAACTTACCAGAAGCGTGTGTCTTGCCGCCATCATGGTCAAAGAACACACCAGGTGAACGGTGCATTTGCGAAACGATTACGCGGTGCGTACCATTAACAATGAACGTACCGTTATTTGTCATTAATGGCATATCAACCATATAGACGTCTTGTTCTTTAATATCACGGATCGAACGTAAGCCTGTTTCTTCATCAACATCAAAAACAGACAGACGCAACGTTACGCGCAAAGGCGCAGAATACGTCATGTCGCGTTGGTTACATTCTTCTGTGTCGTATTTAGGGGCTTCAAGCTCATATTTCACGAAATCAATTTCCGCGCGGTTCGCGAAATCTTTGATTGGGAAGACACTTGAAAGCACTTCATGAAGGCCTTGCATCTTACGGTCATCGGAATGGATGTCGCTTTGGAGGAATAATTCGTATGAATCACGCTGAACATCAATCAAGTTCGGCATTTCGACAATTTCTTTGATCTCGCCAAAGAAACGACGCATACGCTTTTTCTCAGCAAAGCTAACGCTGTTCGTGATTTCGGATTTTTTCGCTGTTTTCGCCATAATATTTATCACCTTATTTTCGATTTTGTTATGACTATTTAGCGCAATAGCCACGACAACACAAAAACATGCATCAACGCCTTATTCCCCCTTGTCAGAGGATGGTTAATACATGATCTAAACTGCTTTTACTTCCCAATGTTTGGGCACTTCAACATTCGCCGCCTTTTTGTAGGACTCATAAATGTGCGCCATGTATGCAACATACGTGCCAAATTGTCAAGGACGATTCGTCAAATTCATTGACTTTTCTTGCTTGTTGCCACTTATCCACAGATAACTGTTTTTGACACCTTAAATTCGATGTTATTTCTGTGTATAACTGCCTTGCCACGCCGAGCGCCGTGGCAAGCACGACCTTAACAACAGAAGAGTCCGCACCCCGGACAATTGGCCTTAAGATAGACAGGCAAAAAAAAAGCCCCGCAAATCTGCGAGGCTTTCTTCAATTTTTTAGCAAAGCTAAACTTAAGTAAATTACTTAAGCTCGACTGTTGCACCTGCTTCTTCAAGTGTTTTCTTGACAGCTTCAGCTTCGGATTTGTCAACACCTTCTTTAACAGCTTTACCACCAGCTTCAACAAGATCTTTAGCTTCTTTCAAGCCTAGACCTGTGATGCTACGAACTTCTTTAATCACGTTGATTTTCTTATCGCCAGCAGCGACAAGAATAACGTCAAATTCTGTTTGCTCTTCAGCAGCAGGTGCAGCAGCACCAGCGGCAGCAACAGCAACAGGTGCAGCAGCGCTAACGCCCCACTTCTCTTCAAGAAGTGTAGCAAGCTCAGCAGCTTCCATTACAGAAAGTTCAGATAGTGTATCAACGATTTTGTTTAGATCAGCAGCCATAATAAATTCTCCTTTTTGACCAGTTTATCTTTAGTAAAACGTTTTAGTTATCGTCACATTATTTAAGAAAATAAAGCAGCGATAACCGTATTTCTTTATTCGCCTTTGGCAGCTTTCGCGCCAACGACACGTGCAAGCTGACCAGCAGGGGCTTGTAGTACGCCAGCAATTTTTGTTGCTGGAGCCTGTATAAGACCCACGATCTTGCCGCGCAACTCGTCCATGGATGGCATCTTAGAAAGAGCTTCTACGCCCGCAGCATCCAGAACGTTTACACCAAGTGCACCACCAAGGACAACCATCTTGTCGTTCTCCTTAGCAAAACCCTGAATTACTTTCGCAGCCGCAACTGGGTCGTTCGAAAACGCCATGCATACAGGACCAGAAAATAGTTCAGAAATACCTTCAAATTGCGAACCAACAATAGCGCGTTTCGCAAGTGAATTCTTTGTTACTTTAATTGTAACACCTTCCGCGCGACCGCTGCGGCGCAGTGTTGTCATTTGAGCAACTGTTAGACCAGCATAATGCGCAAGCATAATGCCTTCATTCGCGCCTTCACCTTCTCCAGTGAATACGTCTTTTAAAAAATCAAGCTCTTGAGCTTTCCGTGCGCGATCCATAAAATCTTCTCCGCGTTAAAAAACAAAAAAAGGATACCGACCAACTACAGCCAATACCCATCCAAAAAATTTCCGAAACAAGGCGCTAATATTGGCGCCTCGTTGGTAAACTAATAACTTAATACCGTTTACCTATCTATGTAGGACTTATGATTGCTCTTCCGTGGCAAACACCTACAGTCTTGGACAGGACGTCGCAATTACTAGGGCATAAAACACAGGGCGTCAAGTGTTTTTATGCTTTTTCTGCAATGACGATTAATGCGCCCTGCATTTACACTTGTCTTCTTCGGCAATATGGCTATGAGTAAAGATATGGAATTAGACACAGCGCACGCAGCATTACAACATATATATGGCCCCTTATGGATCAAGCGAGACGATTTGATTGACCCCATTATTGGCGGCAACAAATTCCGCAAGCTCAAATATAACATTGAAGCTGCCAAAACAGAGGGCAAAAATAGTCTGCTTACTTTTGGTGGTGCATACTCCAACCACATCCTTGCCACAGCGCGTGCAGGTCAGATTCATAATATGCCGACGACAGGTATTATACGCGGACATGCAGAGCACGGCCTTAGCCCCAGCTTAGAAAAAGCGCAAGACATGGGGATGACGCTCAACTTCACTTCGCGCGAAGAATATAAAGCCAGATATAGCCCTGATTATTTAAGCGCCCTACAAACAGCTTACCCTAGTGCCTATATCATCCCCGAAGGCGGGACCAACATCCACGCAACAAAAGGCATTGCGGAAATACGCGCAGAGCTGCCCGACGATATTGATGTTATTGCGACTGCCTGCGGTAGTGGCGGCACGTTAGCTGGGATGATTACCGCCTATGCCGATACGCCGCAAATCACCTTGCTCGGCTTCTCCGTCTTAAAAGGGGAAGACCAACTGACACAGACCATACAAACCCTGCTAGATAAGAGCGGCGTGACACCGCTTTGCAAATGGCAAGTCATCACAGGGCATCATTTTGGCGGCTACGCCAAAGCACCGCTCACATTAAAAACCTATATAAAAGAATTTCACGCTCGCCATAACACCCCGCTAGATTACGTCTATACAGGAAAAATGATGTTTGGCTTTGAAGCGTGGCTAAAAGATCACTCGGGAATTAAAAAGGCCGTCGCCCTCCATACAGGCGGGCTATTTACCGCCGCCGTACCATAAGGGCCGCCATTAAGGCCGCCCATCTGCGCGATAAAATGCAAACAATTCATGCGCACGGCTTAAGTCGCTTTGAGGCAGGCTTGATTTGGCCTCATAGGCCTCCACTACATTGTTCAATAGCGTACGCTGAATCACCTCAAGCCCCTCAACCAAGGCGATAACGCGCGCGGCGGCATCATGGTCAAATCGTGACGGTGTCACATAAATCATTTCTGTCATTGTCGTCTCCATCCTCACGTTAACCGTTATTTTCTAAGTTATTCGAAGGTGCCGCACTTTGGTCTTTTGCATGCTCGCGTTGATATATCAGCTGTTCGGCCTGTGCTATTTTATGTGCAATTGTGCTATTTGATTGTAGCTTGCCCGTTTCAGAAGAAAACCCACCACCGACAACAACATCGCAAAAGAACTTTGTCGTATCTGGCCCCAGCTTAATAAAAGGCACTTCCTTATTTAAATTCACCGTCATGTGCTGATTAAAATTGCACGTCGCCGCCGCCGATGGCGTAAAATCCGCATCGGAAAGCATTGCCGCCGCTTGCATTAAGTCAGGATCATGGACAAATCTTTAAATATTGCTTAATCACAAAAAAGACCGCAATGCAGCGGCCTTTCTTATAATGCGCATAGATTAAGGGCAAGATTATGGCTGAGGGTGCTGCCTATCAATCTTACTCTTTAATTTATCATTTTCTTCTGAATAACCACGCGTGCCGATTTCAGCTAACGCTTTGGCGCGAATTGCGTAAGGGAAATTGTTTTGCCCTGTTTGTGCGACCAATTCTGGTAAAGGGGCAACCACCGTATCAAGGCGTGAGCCCCCGAACCAAGGGTTCGCATAGCGCGGCTTTTGGCGCTCAGCTAAATCATCAGGCATTTTTACACGGTGCGGTGCGGCGCGATAAAAACCGTTTGAGAATATCTCAAGCTGCAAACCGCCATTACTAATCCATTCACCTTGCTGCGTTTCTAACGCGTGCCATGTCCCTTGTTCATCTTGCACTTCCAACCCATTTTCAGCGCGGAGCAATGTTAAAAGCCCACGGTCTTGGTGCGTGTCAATCCGCATTGCGCCCGGCGTTGGATTTTGGCATGGAGGGTAATACAAGTCACGCTGTGCGTGATGGCCGCCATCAACATACTGCGCAATTGATTGCTGCTGTACATCAAGATAAAGAGCAATGCCCTCCAAGACGCGTTTCGCGATATTCTGCCGCGCCATCATCAAATCAAGAATCGCGTCCGCATAGCCGGGAACATAGCTATCAATATGCCTGCCAGTATCTTTGTTCATCAATACATTTTGCGAGACCTGATTAAAAGCACGGCCTAAGCCCTGCTCTAACATAAAATAAGTTTTTTCATCTGGGATAGCGCCTTTTTTGCGGCGCTTAGCGGCAGTATTAAGGCCTTTATAGCCCATTTGCTCGACATCAGAGACAAAGCCCTTTTTGACATCTTCTGGCAGTGCGTGAAACAATTGCGCTTTGGCAAAATGCGCATCTTCCAATGCTTTTACCTCTGGCGTTAGCGCCCAGCGGCAAAAACCATTTGCGCTGGTCAGCGGACCAAATTCGTTTTTTGCGAAAGCGGTAAAATCTGTATCATTTGTGTTTAAAAGACGCGCCATATCAAATACCGGCACATAATCCAAAGCACGTTTCCCTGAAGCATTATTCATAACTTCTCCCGTGAATATTTATTCTTTTTATATATGAATTATGTTTATTGATAACGACAAAGTGAAAAACTTGCAATAGTCTGGCGAAAAAAATCCACCAATTGATAAAAAAAACTAGCCAAAAGAAATTGAATAGACTATTACTTAAACAAATATTCCCCAAAAATGACTAGACTATAAAACTTGGCCGCTTGGTCAGAACACGAACTCTACCTAAAAGTCAGACTGGTTAAAGTTATATTGGGACACTGAAAACGATTGCATCTATAAGGACAAAGAATATGGCTGGCTTTAACCCTGCTGAATATATCCGTCAAGTACGTAGCGAAGTACGCAAAGTATCTTGGCCGACCCGCAAAGAAACGACATCAAGCACAATTGCCGTGTTTATTATGGTCGCGATTGCGTCAGTATTCCTCTTCCTCGCTGATTTTTTCATGGCGAATATCGTTCAATTTATTTTAGGCCTCGGGGCATAAACTAATAACTCAATAAAAGTTTTAAAAAGGAACAAAATTATGGCTGCTCGTTGGTATGTTGTACATGTCTATTCTGGTTTCGAAAACCGCGTCAAAGAAACCATCCAGGAAAAAGCTGAGAAGCAAGGCCTAGCGGCTGCGATTCACGAAGTACTTGTCCCAATGGAAGAAGTTGTCGAAATCAAACGCGGTCAGCGCGTTAATGCAGAGCGCAAATATTTCCCAGGTTATGTGCTTGCAAAGCTCGACCTGAGTGATGAAGTTTGGCACCTTGTAAAAGACACACCAAAAGTTACTGGATTTTTGGGCGCAGGCAACAAGCCGACACCAATTTCCAACAAAGAGGCTGAACGCCTTATCAAGCAAATCCAAGAAGGCGTCGACAGCCCTCGCCCAACAATAACCTTCGATATTGGCGAAGAAGTTAAGGTTATTGACGGTCCGTTCGCTTCATTCAACGGTATGGTTGAAGAAGTCGACGAAGATAAAGCACGCGTTAAAGTCTCTGTTTCAATCTTCGGTCGCTCGACACCAGTTGAACTGGAATACTCACAAGTTGAGAAAAGCTAATCCCCCCATTATTACAATGGCAAAGATATTTAAAGAGCGCCCTATTTGGGCGCTCTTTTTTATTGCTTCGCACCATAGCAGCCATGCGCTTACCCATAAAATTAGTCCTTGCCAAAACGCCGTTAATTATGTTAACTTCAGCGATCTTAAAAAAATTATAAGCAACCGGCAAGGATTTATGCAATGGCGAAAACCATCACTCAGGCGGCATTATGGGACTATTTAAGCCTACGTAATACAGGCGAAGAAATTGCGTTTCAAGACGTATTGAACCATTTTGAACTGAGTGAGACGCAGGATAACTTTAGCGCCGAAAAACAGACGTTGCTAAACGCCTTAACAAAACTCGAAAATGCGGGCGCATTGGTTGCATCTGGCGTATCAGCACCGAAGATTCATTTACAAGACCAGCTTCCTGTTGAAATTGACCTGAAATTTAACGTTCCTAAACAGGCCGGCAAACCGCCAAGCGTTGTTCTGCATGACCGCAGCCTTGTAAACAAAAAAGCCGCAGGCAAGAAATTCAAAGCCGTGCAAATTAAATTAAACAGCGAGCTCAGCGTTGCCGAACTACGCCAGATTGAAAAAGCCAGCGCTTATATATATCGCGCGAATGATGGCAGCTATATTGCCGACATTAAAGACATCATTACCCGCCGCATCGATAAAAGCCAGAGCGTCAAAGCTGAACAAGACACCCTCATCAAAGCAAGCAATGCCGCTAGTAAATCTAGCGTTGCGATAGAAGTGCTTGATGAAATGGGCATTTCACACAGCTTTCCACAAAACGTGCTTGATGAAGCCGACAAATTATTAGCCGCAGGCGTTGATAGCGAAAAGCTCCTTAGCGACCCAAGCCGTAAAGACCTACGCCATATACCTTTTGTAACCATTGATGGCGAACGCACTAAAATCCGCGATGATGCTGTTTATGCAGAAGATGATAGTGACCCTGAAAATGCAGGCGGCCACATTTTATGGGTGGCCTTAGCGGACGTTTCACATTACATCACACCAGATAGCGCATTAGACGCCGAAGCAAAGAAACGCGGCGCGACATTATACGTCCCGCGCTTAACAGTACCGATGTTCCCTCAGGCACTGGCAGAAAATCTATTTTCATTAGAGGCTTATAAAGACCGCGCATGTATTGCCTATGAGCTTAAAGTCAGCGCCGATGGCGAAATTTTGAACAGCGAAATGCATAAAGGCCTGATGAATTCAAAGGCAGCGCTTAACCACGATCAACTGAGCCATACAATTATTGGCAATGCAGATAAAGTTACTCGTCCGTTAAAAGACACCGTGATTACGCCGCTTATTGCCGTCACTAAATCTTTAGAGAAAAACAGCGCATTACGCGGGGTTGTCGAACATAGCCGTGCAGAAATTTCATCTAATGAAGAGTTTACAGCGCTGCCACATGCGATTGTGCGCTATGCCATGCAAGCCGTGCAAAGCGTCGCAGGTGACAAACTTGCGCAAAGCGACAAAGCCGGCATTTTTCGCATTCAGCCGACGCCATATAAAATCAGCGAAGACGCGCTTGAAGCCGTCAAAGCTTACGGCCTGATCGGTGATGATGAAGAGCTGCAAGCTCAAGACATTACAAGCGCACGTTTAAACGCGATGTTCGAAGCCGCCCGTGCTCTTGATGACCCACGCGGCGCGCAAAAAGCCGTTGCTGGCTTACTGCCAAAATCAAAATTCTCAACTAATAATATTGGGCATTTTTCCCTCGCGGTAGATGCCTATGCCCCGCTAACATCACCGATACGTGATTACACGCATATCCTGACCAGTCGCAGGCTGAAATCAGAATTTAGCCTCAATGCAGGCCACGCGGCGCGGATTGATTTTTCTACATTGGATAAAGACCTTGAAAATCTATCGCAAACCGCCTTCCGCGCAAAATCAGCTTTTGCAAAAATTGAACAGCGCCAAAATGCGTCTGGCCAGTTTAACGCAGCCGCATTTAAACAAGCCATGCACAGCGCCAACAGCCTTGGCGGTTTGTTTGACAATCAAGACATTGAAAGCGCAATATTAAAACAAATGGGCATTCCTGTTGATTTCCCGGATGCTGTCCGCGCCGAAATCGACTCGATTATGGCGACCCAGTCCAATCCAGAAGACTTGTTAAAAGACCCTAGCCGTGAAGACTTAACCGAAATTCCATTCGTCACCATTGATGGCGAGGACGCACGCGATTTTGATGATGCCGTACACGCATATCCGGATAATGACCCGAAGAACAAGGGCGGTCACGTCCTTTGGGTTGCGATTGCCGATGTCTCCCATTACGTTAAAACAGGTTCCGCGCTTGATTTAGAAGCACGCAATCGTGGTAATTCCGTTTACTTACCTAAACGCGTTGTCCCGATGTTACCAGAAGAGCTTTCAAACGGGCTCTGCTCATTACGCCCAGATGAGCACCGCGCCTGCATGGCCTATAAAATTCAAATTAATAAAAAAGGCCGCATCATAGACCGCAGCCTTCACCAAGGGGTCATGAAATCACGCGCACGCCTTACCTATAACCAGGTTATGGATGGCATGGAAGGCAATGCTGACGAACACGTTGCGCCAATCTATGACACCTTGCTTAAACCGCTTACAGATTGTTATAAACTCTTAAAAGATGCGTCAATAGAGCGCGGCGCCATGACATTTGGCCTTGAACAGCTTTCTATCCATGTATTAGGCGATGATGACAGACCCGAGTTTCGAGAAATCACAGAGGACGATTCGCACAGCTTGATCGCGGAAAGCATGATCGCCACCAATATGTGCGCCGCGATGGATCAAAAAACATGTTCCAATGGTATTTACCGCGTCCATGATGACCCCAGCGCAGGTAACATCGAAGCGTTAGAAACATTAAAAATGTTAAACGTCATTACCCACACGGAATTTCTTAACGGCATTGATAAAAGCCCAAAGGGTATTCAGACCTTGATTGATAAAGCCAATGCATGTAGCGACCCTGAACTAGGTAAGCACATGATTGTGCGCTTGCAATCTGCTGCAAAATACACGACGGATAATATCGGTCATTTCGGCCTGCAAATTAAGCCGAGCGTGGGCTATTCGCATTTCACATCGCCTATTCGCCGCTATCCCGATTTATTGGTGCATCGTAATGTCAAAGATAAGTTTAATATGGCGCAAGGCATGATGCCAGGCGCGCTCAGAAGAGAGCTTGAAACGATCCTCGAACATTGTTCAGAAACTGAACGCCGCGCTGATCGCGCATCAAAACAAGTCGCCGATCAATATTGCCTGCGTTATTTGAACAAATTAGATGGGCAGCTTTTGAATGCAAAAATTATCCGGGTCAGTGAAGATGGCTTAAAAATACGCCTGAGCGAGCTTGATTTAGAAACCGTCATCAACATCGACCAACTACCAAAAGGCGAGTATAGCGTTGATAGCAAACAAAATGCGCTGGTCAATGAAGATACAGGGCATGTTTTCCCTGCAGGCTATACGGTAAATGTTATGGTGTCGCAGAATAATGACAGTGAATTTGGCATGCCAAAATTCCATATTGCGAACCCAGACCACCTGCTTTCTAAAAATTTGCAAGCGACACAAAAAACGCCGCCAGCAGAGAGAAATGCCCCCAAAGCGCCATAATAGACCACAATCTCGCATATTAAAGCTTTGCGGCGTCGTTTTTCCTTGAAAAACACGCCGAAACGCGCTTACTTTAAGACGTTATAAAATATCGTTTTATTAAGGACTGCGGATCAAATGAAATTCACATTATCATGGCTTAAAGATCACCTCGACACCGATGCTTCTTTGCAGGAGATTACCGATAAATTAACTGCGATTGGTTTGGAGCTTGAGGGCGTTGAAGACCCTGCCGCAGCCTTGGCACAGTTTAAAGTCGCCGAAGTGATTAGCGCGGCCCCGCATCCTGATGCTGACCGTCTGCGTGTATTGCAGGTACAAACCGCAGACCATGACGCGCCATTACAAGTTGTCTGCGGCGCGCCAAATGCGCGCGCAGGCATGAAAGGCGTATTGGCACTGCCCGGTAGTTACGTCCCCGCCCTAGACATCACATTAAAGAAAAGCAAAATTCGCGGCGTTGAATCAAACGGCATGATGGCCTCAGAGCGTGAGCTTAACCTTGGGGAAGACCACGACGGCATTATTGACCTTGATGCAAAATGGCCCGTTGGTACGCCCATAGCAGACGTGCTTGGCCTTAATGACCCCATAATCGACATTGCAATTACGCCCAACCGTGCCGACTGCACAGGCGTATACGGCGTTGCGCGTGACCTGGCCGCGGCAGGTATCGGCACTTTAAAGCCGCTCGCGACACCTAAGATAAAAGCAAACTTTGCTAGCCCCACTGACATTAAGCTTAACCTTAGCGGCGCTGATGAAGCGGCCTGCCCACATTTCATGGGCCGTACTATTAAAGGCGTAAAAAACGGCCCGTCCCCTGAATGGCTGCAGACCCGCCTAAAAGCCATTGGCCTACGCCCGATTTCGGCGTTGGTTGATATTACTAATTATTTCTGTATGGGTTTATGCCGACCATTACACGTTTTTGATGCAGATAAACTAAACGGCAATTTACAAATTCGCATGGCAAAAAAAGGCGAAGAGCTTTCTGCGCTTAACGATAAAGATTACGTCCTTGATGATTTCATGACGGTTGTCGCAGATGATAAAAGCGCCCTCGCCCTTGGCGGCGTTGTTGGCGGCACACAGAGCGGCTGCACCGAAGACACGCAAAACGTATTTTTAGAATGCGCTTATTTCGACCCGTACCGCACAGCAAAAACAGGCCGCGCCCTACAAATTGATAGTGACGCACGTTACCGTTTTGAACGCGGCATTGACCCGAATTTCACAGCACATGGCCTAGACCTTGCGACCCAAATGATTGTCGAGATCTGCGGCGGTGAAGTGAGCGAGATTACGCAGGCTGGCGCCGTGCCTAAAGTCGCACAGAGAGTTGCTTATGACCCTGATTATTGCGAAAAAATCATCGGCCTTGCTGTTGATGCAAACGAACAAAAAGCGATACTGGGCCGCCTTGGTTTTTCTATTAATGATAACTGGCAAGTTGATGCGCCAAGCTGGCGCGCCGATGTCCACGGTAAAGCAGACATTGTCGAAGAAATCATCCGGATTATTGGCTATGATAAAATCCCTACATCAAAAATCACACGCAGCGAAGCGGACGATACTACCTTTTACTCAACAAGCTCCGCACGTATTCGTAAATCACGCCTTGCCTTATCGGCGCGCGGCCTGAATGAAACCATCAGCTATGCGTTTATGAATGAAGAACTTGCCAAGGCTTATGGCTCTGACCGTAACGGCAAGGCCGCTGAGCTGCGCCTGATGCGCCCGATCAGCGAAGACCTTGTGCAAATGCGCCCATCTATTCTGCCGAACCTTGTCGATGCAGCAAAGCGTAACACGGATCGTGGCTATGGCAATATCGCCTTATTTGAAGTCGGGCCAAGCTTCGGCAAATGGCTAAAGAACGACCAGACATTAACGGCGTCCGGCCTGCGTACAGGTAAAGCCGCCGCAAAGCATTGGGGCAGCACAGAAAGTGACCGCGGCATTGACCTTTATGATGTCAAAGCCGATGTTGAAGCATTATTAAATGCACTCGGTTTCCCCGCGACAAATGCACAAATCACCCGTGATGCGCCTGAATATTTCCACCCTGGGCGCAGCGGTACGTTACGCCTTGGTAAAAATGTGTTAGCGCATTTTGGTGATTTACACCCATCCATTTTGAAACTAGCTGATTTTAAGGATGCCGCATCTGGCTTCGAAGTCTTTTTAGATAACATCCCTGTGCCAAAGAAAAAATCTGGCGCCGCGAAGCCATTATTGAAACTTGCCGCTCTGCAGCCTTTAGCACGTGACTTTGCCTTTATTGTTGATGAAGACTTAGAAACAGCCAACCTTACACGCGCGATTAGCAGCGTAGATAAAAAGCTGATTACAGATGTATCTATCTTTGATGTATATCAAGGTAAAGGCGTTGACGATGGCAAGAAATCTATTGCGCTAAGCGTGTCGATACAGCCACAAGACGCAACCTTAACCGATGCTGAAATTGAAGCGCTATCAAAGAGAATTATTGATACCGCACAGCAGAAATGCCAAGCAGCTTTACGGGCCTAAAACACATTAAACCGCGGCAAATTTTATTGCAAAGAGATGCAGATACCCTGCATCTCTTTTACTTTATCTATGAGAACTTCACAGCCAGCAGCCATTCTTTGGGCGATAGCGGTCTCCTCCGCATCATATGTATTGTTAGCATCAAGGCCTTGATTTAATTCATCTAGCAATGCCTCTGTACGCTCTAGCGTAACAGCCATGCCCGTCAGGCTTTTTGTTTCATGTGCTAAAGTAAACAGGGCATGCAAATCACTGGTATCTTGATTCTCACCGCCGCACATTAAAATTTGCTTCGTACCAATAATTGATGCCATATGCCCATAAGCGTCTCGTTGGTCACTTGCTGTTTTCAAACTTTGCTGAAAGTATGGCGGTAATTCTTCCGCGCGCGCGTTAAATATCAACGCAATATGCGCATTGTGCTCTTTGGCTATGTCTTGACAGTAAACCTGTTGGCATTGATCAAACACAGTAAATAACCGTGTCAGCGTTTCTGTATAATCAACCATTACAAACTCCATTAACCATTAGGAGCCCAATGTATCACCGTAAAAATATTATGTCAATTGAATTGACTGTGCATAACGATATAGACCAAACACTTACACCAAGCGTTTGGTCTATAAAAGGTCGTTTGTAATTATGTATCAGGAATGCAGCCTTTAATTTAGGTTATGAGAGCTGGGATAAGTTCAAGCTGCATTCCATTACATGTATATAAATGCAAGCGCCAAGCCAAAAACATTAGCTTTAAAAACATATGGATACAAAAAAACATTTTATTATTAATGCTTCATTAGTCCCATTATGAGACGATGTATATTATAGTAAGTATTGATATGGGCGCAGCGCTTATATTTTTTAATATTTATAAAGCGATATTACGTTTGGGGTTTTCAAAACATGTCCATAAAGATTTTAATTGCGGATGATGACGCAGCGCAGCGCCGCTTGATTGCCATGCTTCTGATCAAGAAGCTTGGTTATAAAATTGTAGAAGCTGAAAACGGCCAAGATGCCCTGTCCATACTTGATGCGGACACAAAGGAGCAAAGCATTCAGCTTATCATACTCGACTTGCGCATGCCCAAGATCAGCGGTTTTGAAGTCTTGGAACAGATCAATATTAACCACCCCGGAAAACCCGTTATTATCTTGACCGGATCACACGATGTACAAGATGCCGTTAACGCCATGCAAATGGGGGCAATAGACTTCATGACCAAGCCCGTCTCATCGGAGCGCATGATTGTTTCCGTACAAAATGCCCTTAAGATGAGCACGTTAACAAAAGAAGTCACGCGCCTAAAGAAAAAGGAATCAGGTACAGCAGGTTTTGAGGATCTGATTGGCTATGATGGCGGATTGTCAGATATTGTCGGTATTTCAAAGAAGGCAGCATCATCCGACATCCCGACGTTATTAACGGGCGAAACGGGCGTGGGTAAAGAAGTTTTTGCGCGCGCCATTCATGGTGAAAGCAACCGTGCTGGCGCGCCATTTATAGCCGTAAACTGCGGGGCTATTCCTGAGAACCTTGTAGAAAGCACTCTATTTGGTCACGAAAAAGGCGCGTTTACCGGCGCGATACAGAAGGCCGCAGGTAAGTTTAGGGAAGCCGAAGGCGGCACGATTTTCTTAGATGAAGTTGGCGACCTGCCCCTTGATGCGCAAGTTAAATTGCTGCGCGTTCTCCAGCAAAAAGAAGTCGAACCTGTTGGCGCAGGGCGCGCGGTCCCTGTAAATGTCCGAATTATATCTGCGACACACAGAAACCTTGAAGATTCCGTGCGTAGCGGAGAGTTTAGGGAAGATTTATATTTTCGCCTCAACGTTTTTAAAATCGAACTTCCTGCATTACGTGCAAGGCTTATTGATATTCCTGCGTTAGCGCATCATTTTATCACCAGGTTTTCTGCAAGTGAGAATTCGCGGGTTAACGCCATAAACGAAGCCGCTTTACAAAAGCTGCAAACACATAGCTGGCCTGGTAATGTTCGTGAGCTAGAAAATACGCTGCACCGTGCGATGGTCTTGTGTGAAACTGACCATATCGAGGCTGACGATATTATTTTTGAAACCGCAGGGAAGGAAGTCACGCCAAGCCAGACAAGCACACAGCAATCCGCTGTCGCATCAATTAACAATCGTCACGGCTCAGCCACGCCTCATGGCACCGGCATCGAGTCCAACACATCTGCGCCCTATATAATATCTGTAATTGATGGTAATGGGCAGTTCCGACCAATGAGCGCGTTAGAAAACGATGCTATGCATATGTCGATTGAGTTCCATAACGGTAACATTACCCACGCCGCAAAAGCGCTTGGCATTGCAAAATCAACCTTTTACCGAAAAATGGATAAGGCGCTTTAACATCGGCGCTCTAGTGTTTAATATATGCCGCCAGTACCGGTTGATGCCGATGCTGTCGGGTCATTGGTATTACCTGTAGGGATTTTTGACATCTTACGGATGCCATCACTTTCAAGTATCGTGATTAAATCATCTGGCTCACTGCCTGTTGTAAAGGCCTCCCAAATAACGCGTTCATCACCTGACTTTGCACGCTGTCCCGTTTCGGCGTTAATGCGTACCATGCGCACGCCAGAAGGCACACGAAATGGCTTAGGCGGTACATTTTTCAAGGCATCTTCCATGAATGTTTTAAACACAGGAAGCGCGACTGATGAACCTGTCTCCCGCTTACCTAAGGGCTGCGGCTGATCAAAACCAACATAAACCCCTGCAACTAAATCTGGCGTAAATCCAATAAACCATGCATCTTTTGATTCATTTGTTGTTCCCGTTTTTCCGCCCATTGGGCGGCCTAATGAACGTAAACGCACACCTGTTCCGCGCTCAACCACACCGCTAAGTATCGACACCATTTGGTAGACATGGCGCATGTCCGCGATTTGTTGGCGGTGGTCTGGAAGTTTAGGGACAAGCTGACCATTCCAGCGCACAAGCGAACCGCACTCAGAGCAAGGGCGCTGATCATGTCTAAAAACAGTGCTGCCGTAACGGTCTTGGATACGGTCAATAAATGTCGGCCGTATATACTTACCGCCATTCACAAGCTTCGCATATGCCGCCGTCATATCATGCAGCGTTGTCTCGCCCGCGCCTAATGCGTATGACAGCAAAGGTTTCATGTTCGGGTCAATACCAAAGTCGCGCACATATGTTGCAACGGTTTCCATGCCAATATAATCAGCCAAGCGTACAGTCATTAAGTTCTTGGATTTTTCAACCCCAACCCGTAGCGTCGTCGGCCCTGCAAAATCTTTTTTATAGTTTTCAGGCTTCCAGAAATGACCGGGACGATCTTCGATAACAATCGGTGCATCAAGAATCAACGTCGCTGGAGTAAAGCCGTTTTCAAGCGCCGCCAAATATACAAACGGTTTAATCGCTGAGCCGGGCTGGCGCTTTGCCTGCGTTACGCGGTTAAATTGGCTTTTGCCGAAACGCCAACCGCCTTGCATCGCCAAAACGCGCCCTGTATGCGGGTCTAGCGCAATGAAACCACCTTGCACTTGTGGAATTTGTTTTAATATATAGGTACTATCGGTCTTATCATTCTCTTCTGCGTTTTTAGCCTCGACCATTACAACATCACCAGCCGTAAAAACATTCTTTAATGTCGATATCGCTGGGCCGCGTGCATTCACTTTAATATATTTACGCGCCCATTTCGTATTTTCACGTAGGATTTTGCCGTTTTTATGACCTTCGATCCCAATAGAGGCGCTATCTTTGCTTACATCCAAAATAACCGCAAGCCGCCAATCCGGTAACATACCATCAGGTCGCGCAATATTATTCATCTCCGCGCGCCATTGCGCTGGATCACTTAACACTGAGGCATCCAAATTCGCTAACGGCCCACGATAACCATGACGGTGATCATAGCTTTGTAAACCTTGACGCAAGGCATGGGTTGCGAGTTTTTGTAACTCTGGGTCAACACTTGTTCGTACAGAGAGGCCGCCTTTATATAGGCCGTCTTCGCCATATTCAGCCAATAACTCACGGCGAACGGATTCACCGAAATATGGCGCTTCAATAATATGGTCTGTGTTTCTTGCATTCATACGTAGGGGCTTGCGCTTGGCAATTTCCGCTTGGTCGTCTGTTATAAAGCCTTCCGCTTCCATGCGCCCAATCACCCAGTTTCGGCGCCATAATGCGGCCTCATGGTCATCGATCGGGTGATAGTTATTGGGTGCTTTAGGCAGCGCTGCTAAATAAGCGGCTTCTTCTATCGTAATCGCATCGAGAGGTTTATTAAAATAATTCAAGGCTGCTGCCGCCACGCCAAAAGAGCGGTTACCGAGGAAAATCTCATTAAGATAAAGCTCTAAAATTTGGTCTTTTGTCAGAACACGCTCAATACGTGAGGCGATTATGGCTTCTTTAATTTTACGCTTAATTTTCCTTTCGCTACTCAAAAAGAAATTTTTGGCGACTTGCTGCGTAATCGTTGACGCGCCAATTAAGCGTTTGTCGTTACCGAGTAAAATATTACGAATATTGACAACAGAAGCGCGCGTAACCGCAATATAATCAACGCCGCCATGGGTGTAAAAGTTTTGATCCTCCGCAGCAATGAAAGCATTGCGGATAATCAAGGGCACCTCTTCAATCGGCATAAAAATACGGCGTTCTTGTGAAAACTCGCCTAATATACGGCCGTCGCCGGCGTGTACGCGCGTGACAACGGAGGGCTTGTAATCTATTAATGTACGGTGATCTGGCAAGCCTTGCGAATAAAAGCTAACGCCCCCCACAACGGCAATAATACCCAGTATCGCAAAGAGGAACCCTGCGGATAACAAGAACAAAAATATATGAGATAACCAGCGCATGACGTTTTATGACACAGTAAGTAATGGAAACAAAGAAGAATTATAAAGAAGAGAGAACATTACATACTCGCTATATTCTGTATACGCTTTTTCAACATTTGAATCACGCAGGCTTCGACCATGTCATTTAATTCAAATGCGTTGCCGCGCCCATCATTACGTGACAAAGCGCATTCCGAGCGCGCATATGTGACATAATTTAAATTGGCCTGCGCAAGTTCATTCGCCTTCGTCGAAAGCATCCCCATATTCTCAGGGTCTTTCTGCGCACGGAGCAATAAGTCATTACGCTTAAAACTTGCATAATCAACGAGCATCTGCTCGCCAATTTCTTTTACCTTATTCAGGCACGACTTTGTTAAATTAAAGTTCATCTGCTCAACGGGCTTGATGCGCTCACTCAAAAACCCCTCCGATGCTGTCTTTGAAAAGAACGTGCTCGGGTTTTTCTTATCATATTCAGCGCAATATTTTATCGGGTCATCTGGAAGAGTTTGTAGTGACGTCAGCTCGTTTAACGTTGGCGCGGTAGGGTCAGTCGCGTTACGATCTTGCCCTTTGCGCTGCGCATTTTCAGCGAAGCTTTTCATCAGCGCATTACTGATATTAAGCTGCTCATAAGTTGAGGGGCTTGCCTCTTGCTGCTGTGCGTCTTGTTGCTGCTGTTGATTACGCACATAAGGAGAGTATGTCGGCGTTGATGGTGCGGCATTACCCTGCGGAGCGTCTTTATTCAAATTTCTCATATATTGTGCCGCGGCAGGCGCTGATAAAATCGACAGCGCGCAGGCTACGCCTATGGCAGACCAAGTATACTTCTTCATAAATAAAGTGAATGCGCTCATCTTTTTGTCCTTATATCATTTGGTCTATTGTCACACAAAAGGTGCGAAGACTATTTTACTATAAAACTAGTCTAAAATCCAGCTTCGGGCCAAGACGGCTGAAAGCCTACGCCGTGTTTTTTGCAGACTTTGAAAAATCGCTATGTTTAGATATTGGGCCATCCGCACGGCCATGAATAAACTGATCAACATAAGCATTGCCTGAATTATCAAGGTCCTTAATGTCACCGCACCAAATTATTTCACCTTCATAAATCATCGCTATTTTATCTGCAATTTTACGTGCGCTCGCCATATCATGGGTAATCGACAGCGCCGTTGCACCAAGGCCCTTAACTGATTCAACGATCAAATCATTAATGACATCCGCCATAATCGGGTCTAAGCCGGTTGTTGGCTCATCAAAGAAAATAACTTCAGGGCTGGTTGCTATTGCGCGGGCAAGCCCCACTCGTTTTTGCATACCGCCGGAGAGCTCCGCCGGATATAAATCCGCAACGATACGCGCAGAAAGACCAACCGCATTAATTTTTTCAACGGCAATCTCGCGCGCCTGCGCTTTTGACATTTTCTCGCCATGGATCAGCCCAAAAGCAACATTCTCCCAAACCGGAAGCGAATCAAACAGCGCCCCGCCTTGAAACAACATGCCAAATTTATGCATTAATTCCACGCGTGCACGCCCGCGCATGTGCGTTGTCACATGACCATCAACCTCGATTGTGCCTTCGTCAGGTTCAAGAATGCCCAAAATGTTTTTAAGTAGTACAGATTTACCTGTACCTGAGCCGCCGATAACAACCAGCGATTCGCCTTTTTTAACTTCCAAGTTCACACCGCGCAAAACATGCTTATCACCAAAAGATTTTTTAACGTTACTCATGCGGATCATTGGTGTGTCTGCGCTCGCCGCTTCTTTATTATCATTTATCATGAGAAAAACACCTGCGTTAGAACATAGTTAAAGATCAAAATAAGGATAGAGGCCGAGACCACCGCATTGGTTGTCGCCGCGCCGACGCCCTGTGCGCCGCGGCCTGAATTAAAGCCGTGATAACAGCCCATCAAGGTAACAATAAAGCCAAAAACAGCGGCCTTAACAAGACCAGATATAACATCTGCAGCTTGGAGAACATCAAAAGTCTGCTTTAAATAAGAACCGACCGAGAAATCCAGCGCATGCACACTGACGATATAACCGCCCATAATACCGATAATATCACCAACCAAAACCAATATAGGCAGCATTAACGTACCTGCGACAATGCGCGGCACAATTAAATATTTAAACGGGTTAACGGATAATGTCACCAATGCATCGATTTGTTCGGTCACGCGCATGGTCGCAATTTCCGCCGCGATAGAAGCGCCTACGCGCCCTGCAACCATTAGGCCCGCGAGTACAGGGGCAAGTTCACGCGTAATTGACAGTACAACGACAGAGGCAATCGCGCCTTCTGCGTTAAAGCGGGTAAAACCTGTATAGCTTTGCAGCGCCAAAACCATCCCCGTGAACAGCGTCGTCATCCCGACAACAGGCAAAGAATAATAACCAATATCCATGAACTGTTTTAAAGTAATGCGGCCAAAAAATGGCGGCACAAAGATATTGCCTACAGCCTTGCCTGCAAAAGCAGAAAGACGTCCGACAGCTGCGAAGAAAGACAGAAAGCTCTGTCCCACTGCAGCAAATATATTTAACACAAAAGTGAATGGCATAATATAAAGCCCCCTAAATACGCACCCGAGTACAGCTTAATAGCTATAAATTACAAGCTATATATTTATATTTTTTTCACCCTTAGGTCAAAGGGTTATATAAAGATAAGCAGATTCCCCCATAAGAAAGCCTAGAATTGCTACGAAAATAATAGATCTAAGGGCGCCTGTAAACTTTAGCTACGTCTAGCTTTGCATATGACGCTGCGTACGCCGCCCACCGCCGAGCGCGATTTGCATTTCATAAGCACGTGCGCCGCAATCTTGCGCCAGAGTTTCAATACGCTGATGCGCCCCGATAAGCTCCATAAAGTCGCCCGCGCATGGCATCTCAGCACCATCAAGACCGTCAGGTAGAATAACTGTTGTTAAATCCATCGATACACTCCCCGCAACAATGCAAGGCTTGCCACGCCAATAGAATTTAGCCTTATTGCTCGCGGGCCAATGCAAACCGTCCGCATAGCCCATAGCAAGCGTAGCGATTATACACGACGATTTTGCGGTAAATAGCTCATTATAGCCGATCGTTTCACCTGCCTTAATGGCGCTGACTTGCAAGATTTTTGCATCTATGGAGAATACTGGCTTTAAATCAGGCGCTTGCCCGACAGCCATTTCGATGCCCCATAAGCCGCCGCCAGCGCGCACCATATCAAAATGCATATCTGAGAAATTAAAAATACCGCTACTATTCGCCATCGATTTTTTAATCTCTCGCCCATAGGCCACCTCATACTGCGCCGCGCGGCTAATGAAACGTTTGCGCTGCAAAGTATTTAACGGGTTTTCGTTTTCTTCTGAGCTCGCAAAATGAGTGATGATATAACGTATATCCAACCCCTCAAGGCAGGCGGTTGCCGCGCCGTCTTCATCCATTTGAATGCCTGTGCGGTTCATCGCCGTATCCAAATGAATGTGACAAGGTAGCAACTTTTCAACTGCCGTTGCATGGCTCTGCCAGAGCTTTACATCCTCTAGGCTTTTTAATGCAGGGGTAAGCTTATGCGTTAAAAACGCGTCTTGCTGTCCTTGCTGCATACCGCCGAACACAACGATATCGGCCTGTGTCAGAGGGCGAATTTCAAGCGCTTCTTCCAACGTCGCAACATAGTATAAATAGGGTGACTTTACCCCCTCAAGCGCGCGGACAATATTCGCAGCCCCAAGGCCGTAACTATCTGCTTTTACAACAGGGGCAAGCACTGCGCTCGGCGCAGCGCGCGCGATAACATCATAATTCGCCAGAAGGTTCGGGATGGATATGTTGGCATTGATCGTCATGAATACGGGCTCCTGCTCTACACATTAATGCCCTTCACCTTTAGCATAAAACCTTGCTCGTATACAGGTATAAAAAAAGCCCTACGACAGGGCTTCTCCTTGCTTTTCTTATTCCTCTGCGCCGCCATATTTTTTGGCCAGATCGGAGAAGCGGATATATTGTGGGTCAAAATGCAATTCGATAATGCCGATGGGGCCGTGACGCTGTTTACCGATAACACACTCCGCGACATTGGCACGTTCTTGTAGGCGCTGTGACCATTGTTCGTAGCGCTCGTGGAATTTATCTATCGATTCATTCGCGCGCTGACCAGGCTCCTCACGGGCAAGGTAATATTCTTCACGGTAGACGAACATCACGACATCGGCATCTTGCTCAATCGAGCCTGATTCACGCAGATCAGAAAGCATTGGGCGCTTATCTTCACGCTGTTCAACACCACGCGAAAGCTGCGACAGCGCCAAAACAGGAATTTCTAATTCTTTGGCAATAGCCTTAAGGCCACGGGTAATTTCAGAAACCTCTAAAACACGGTTTTGCTGAGATTGCGCAGAACCTGAACCACGTAAAAGCTGCAAATAATCAACAACCAGCATACCTAGGCCATGCTGACGTTTTAAACGGCGCGCACGGGTACGTACGGCGCCAATCGACAGCGCTGGCGTGTCATCAATATAAAGTGGGACTTGTGAAAGCTCATTCGCAGCCTGTGCAAAACGGCGAAAATCCTCTTCGCTAAACGTACCTTTACGGATGGTATCACCAGAGACGCTAGCGTGATCGGCTAAAATACGCGCGGCGAGCTGATCGGCTGACATCTCGAGCGAGAAGAAAGCAACAGGCGCACCTTCTTTGCCGCCCGTATCAGCAAATTTTTTCGCGGAATTAAACGCCATGTTTACCGCCAAAGCAGTCTTACCCATAGACGGACGTCCCGCAAGAATAAGTAAATCCGATTTATGCATACCGCCTAGCTTTTTATCCAAATCTGTCAGGCCGACACTGACGCCGCTGACATGACCATCAGACTGATAGGCAATTTCTGCGATTTCAAGCGCGGTCATGACCGATTCGCGCAAAGTCTGGAAACCACCTTTCGCTTCGCCTTGTTCGGCTAATTCAAATAAACGTTTTTCCGTGACTTCAATCGTGTCACTGACGCTGCTTTCAAGCGACTGTAAGTATGATTCATTAACGACATCTTGCCCCAAAGCAATAAGCTCACGCTTTAAATGCAGTTCATAAATATTACGTGCGTAATCCAGCGTGTTAATAACAGAAACGACGCTGCCAGCAAGTTTCGCTAAATATGAAGTGCCGCCAACTTGGTCAAGCTCTTCATCTTTTTCAAAATAGCCTTTTAATGTGACTGGCGTCGCGCTTTGACCGCGTTCAACCAGAATATTAATCGCGTCATAAACGCGTTGGTGCGCCGGTAGGAAAAACTGATTTGCACGCAAAAAGTCGCTGACCCTTTCGAGCTGGCGGTTATCTGCCATTAATGCGCCCAAAAGCCCTTGTTCGGCCTCAATATTATTGGGCAGCTCCCGATAATGCGGGTCTGAATCTTTGTTGCTTGCCATGTCTTGATCCATCATGTCAACAGCAGGGGGAATATCCTGATTGTTGGCGGGATCAAGTAATTGTGTTTTGCTCGTCATAATGAAACCATATAGGCACAGCTTAAGGCACAAATAGAAGAAAAATAAAAATAGCCCCTGTGAATAGTGGGGATAGAAAAAATTAATTATGTTTTGTGGAAAACTTTTTCAAATGATGCTATCATTTAATTAGATTTATAAATACTCCACGCCAGTTCTGGCCTCACTCTTTTCTTTAGGTTTCCTGATACGCCAATGTCACAAAATAATACTGTAAAAATAGCACCTTCGATACTTTCCGCCGACTTTGCAACGCTCGGTGCAGAAGTCACTGCGATAGATAATGCAGGCGCTGATTACATCCATATTGATGTTATGGATGGTCAGTTTGTGCCAAACTTAACTTTTGGCGCGCCTGTGATAAAAGATTTAAGGCCGCATAGCAATAAAGTTTTCGATGTTCACTTAATGATCGACACACCAGAGCAGTTAATTGCTGATTTTGCCGATGCAGGCGCCGATATTATTACTGTGCACGGCGAAGCCACTGCCCATTTACACAAATTATTACAAGGCATTCACGCATTAGGTAAGAAAGCGGGCGTTGCCCTGAACCCTGCCACCCCAGCAGATAGCCTAAAACATGTTATGCCTTTGCTTGATATGGTCTTAGTGATGACCGTCAACCCCGGCTTTGGCGGGCAGACACATATTCAGCTCAATGATAAAATCAACACGATTGCGCATATGATCGCCGCAGAGGGGCGCGACATTGACCTGTCTGTTGATGGCGGCGTTTGCGCCGATAACGCCCAAGGCCTTATTAATGCGGGCGCCAATGTTTTAGTTGCCGGCAGCGCCGTTTTCAAAGGCGGGGCAGATGCGTATGCCGCAAATATCGCAAAGCTCCGCACAAGCTAGACGTCTCGACACCACCACCATCTCATACTTCGCCTTCACCAAACCTCAGAAAAACAATAAAAACAAAAAAGAGTTCTAATGATCAATGTGTTGCTAAATAAAGATACGCCACTCGCGCTTAAAGGTTTTTCTCAGAAAGAAAAGCTCGACCGTCTGCGCCTTCGTTTTACGCAGCGCCTATTAAAGAAAAACATTCCTTCATTTTTAAATTTTGAAATCAATGACCCTTGGCCGGGCGAAGTTGATAAAGCCCGCTTATTGCTTTCTGGTTGTTTTGACCTTGATGGCGTGCTGCTTGAACAGCAACAACCGAACTGGGACCCGATCGGCCTTGATGAGAAGCATCTTTACCGCTTGAATAACTTTGACTGGTTGCGCGATTTAAAGACGCTTGGCGGCGAACAATCGCGCCAAAAAGGCCGCCAGCTTATCGCGCATTGGATCACCCATAACCGCGCATCAAGCGCCCCCTCATGGTCACCACAAATTATGGCGATGCGTATTTATAACTGGCTCGCCTTTTACAATTTCTTTTGCAGCAGTGCGCCTGATGATTTTCTGGATGTTTTTTTTGACAGTTTGAGCGAACAATTACATCAGCTTTCTCGCGTTCAGACAAAATCATTAGATGACATGACACAAATGCGCCTTGGGCGCGCCTTATGTATTTCAGGCCTTGTCCTCAACGAATATAGCTTCTTGCATGAGAAGGGGCTAAATATATTCTTGCGCGGCCTGCAAGAACAGATTTTACTTGATGGCGGGCATATCTCACGCAGTCCAGCGGCATTAATTCCGCTGCTCTGCGCGGCGCATGATATGCGTATGGCGCTACAATTAGGCCATCAAAAAATACCGCTGCTCCTACAAAGCTCAATTGAGCGGATGAATAACGCACTGCGTTTTTTCTGTTACAACGATAAGCAGCTCGCGTTGTTTCACGGAACGCAAGAAGGCGAAAAACAGCTATTAAGCACGCTGCTTTCGTTGGCTGGTAACCGTCAAAAAATGCCGAAATCTTTGCCGCAAAGCGGTTTTGAGCGCGTCGCCATCGGCCGTTCATTAATTACCATGGATGTTGGTGGCGCAGCGCCGCGCGACCATGACCTTGCCTATCACGCGAGCGCACTTGCTTTTGAGTTTTGCTATGGCAAGCAACGTGTCTTTGTCAATTGCGGCACCCATCCGTATAACGCTGACTGGCAGCGCGCTTTGCGTCATAGCGCCGCACATAGTACCGCACAGATTAACAACCTCGACAGCGCTGAAATATTAGATAATGACACGATTGGCCGTAAACCTTTAAACATCGCGCATGAACATGAGCCCCTGGATGGCGGCGATTATATATCCGCGATGCATGATGGTTATTTATCAACCAATGGCATAAAACACTACCGCCAAGTTGGCGCACAAAACCGCGGTAAAATCATTACCGGACAGGATCATTTTGAAAACATATCAGGCGAAGGCAGCCAAGGCACGGCGCAAATACGTTTCCACCTGCACCCTAGCGTTCGCGCTTCATTAACGCGTGATAAAAACGAAATCCTTATCAGCCTTCCGGGGGGAACAGGTTTCCGTTTCTACTGGTCTGATGCGCAAGTGCAGCTTGAAGACAGCATTTATATGGGGCAAGGCAACAGCCCGATAAAAACCAAACAAATTGTCCTCAGCGCCCCTTTACATGCCGCAATGACATCGGTTGAATGGCTAATTAAACTGGAAGAACTTAGCTAAATCACCACGGACATATTGACGGTAAAACCCTAGCTCTTTATCTTATCAAACATGGCGAAAGCACAACGAAATTTCATTTGTCAAAGCTGCGGCACTGTCCATCGAAAATGGACAGGGAAATGTGATGGCTGCAATGAATGGAATACGATCAGCGAAGATATTGTCGAAGCCGCCGTGCCCAAGGGCATGAGCCTTGGCAAAGGCCGCAAGGTAGAGCTGTTTAAATTAGAGGGCGAAAATCACGAAACCCTTACGCGCCACAAAAGTAACATGGATGAATTTGACCGCGTCACTGGCGGCGGCCTTGTGCCGGGCAGCGCCTTATTAATTGGCGGTGATCCGGGCATTGGTAAATCCACATTATTATTACAAATTGTCTGCCGTCTTTCCTTAACCGGCAAACGCTGCGCTTATTTTTCAGGCGAGGAAGCGGTTGACCAAGTCCGCTTGCGTGCATCACGCCTTGGCGTTACGGGGACGAATGTCGACCTTGCCAGCGCCAATAATGTGCGCGACATCATTGCGACGATTGAAGGGGATGCGCAGCCCTATGACTTAGTCGTTATAGATTCGATACAGACCATGTTTGTTGATTCCGTTGATAGCGCCCCCGGCACAGTGACGCAGGTACGGACATCCGCCCAAGAACTTATCCGCGTTGCAAAACGTAAAGGCATTTGTTTAATGCTGGTTGGGCATGTCACCAAAGAAGGCCAAATTGCAGGTCCGCGGATTTTGGAACATATGGTTGATACCGTGCTTTATTTTGAAGGTGATCGTGGTCACCCTTTCCGCATTTTGCGTACGGTCAAAAATCGCTTTGGCGCAACAGACGAAATTGGCGTGTTTGAAATGGCACATGAAGGCCTCGTTGAAGTTACAAACCCTTCTGAAATTTTCCTCTCCCAGCGTCAAGAAAACGTACCGGGTAGCGCCGTGCTTGCTGGGCTTGAAGGTTCTCGTCCCGTATTGGTTGAGGTGCAGGCCCTTGTCGCACCGACCGCGCTTCCCTCCCCGCGCCGCGCCGTGATTGGCTGGGATCATAACCGCCTTGCGATGGTCCTCGCCGTGATTGAAACACGCTGCGGCATTCAGTTTTCTGGCTGTGATGTGTTTTTAAATGTCGCGGGCGGCATTCGCATTTCTGAGCCTGCGGCAGATGCCGCCGTTGCCGCCGCATTAATTAGCGCCCATTTACAGCGCCCCTTGCCTGAAGACCTCATTGTTTTTGGTGAGATTGGCTTATCAGGCGAAGTGCGTCAGGTATCACAGCCTGATTTGCGTTTAAAAGAAGCTGCGAAGCTTGGTTTCAAACAGGCATTATGCCCTCGCGCCATAAAGAAAAAAGGTAAAAAAGCCCCTGATTTAAACATTAAACGTAACGAAATAGGCAGCACGGGCGACATCATGCTGTATTTTGCCGACCATACGGATAAGATCCCGTCATAGCGCTTGCGGATTTAAAACGCTCTGCTATAACACCTCTTAACCATAACCCTAACGCGTAAGAAACAACATGGATTTAACCAATTTATCGGCTGACAGCTTTAACTTTTCAATCATCATGGACATCATCGTCCTCCTGGTTCTAATTTTCTCCGTCGGTATAGCTTTCTTACGTGGCTTTGTCCGCGAAGTGTTAACAATTGCAGGGCTCATCGGCGGCATTATATGTGCGATTATCTTTGCACCAAGCCTCGAAGCGCCTGTCGCGAATATGCTTGGCGTTTCAGCGAAAGATGCTGAGAATTTTATCGGTCCTATTCCCAATGAGTTCGTTGTCAAAGGCATAGCCTATGGCGGCGTCATGCTAACCGTCGTGATTATTCTCTCTATTTTCAGTTATTTTCTTTCTAAAAAATTGAAAGATACGGGGCTTGGCCCGATTGATCGTACATTAGGCGTGTTCTTTGGCCTTGCGCGCGCTGTGCTTGTACTTGGTTTCTTATATTTACCGCTTTACTTAATGATTGCCCCCGAAAAACGCGCTGAACTATTCCCGAAGTCCATTAGCCGAGTCTATGTTGAGTGGTCCGCCGCAGGGGTTGAGGGCATTTTGCCAAAGAACGTGCTCCCAAAGAAAATTCAGGAAAAAACAGAAAGCCAGCTCGCCACATTCACACGTGAGAAGTTGCAAGAAATTGATGTTTTAAAAGACAGCGCACCAAAAGTATTAAAACCAGACGCAGGCTATAGTGAAGATAACCGTGATCAACTTGATGACCTTATCAAAGCGCAGGAGCGCAATGCAAACAGCTCGGCACAAGAAGGAGCGCCCTTAAATGAGTAATCTCGCGAGTATCGATCAGCAGCGCCCCTTAAGTGGACGCACGGCTCTTATCACAGGGGCATCGCGCGGTATCGGTCATGCCGTGGCCTATGAATTTGCCAAGCAAGGCGCGGATTTATTCTTGCTTGCACGGACTGTTGGTGGGCTAGAAGAAATCCATGATCAGATCAAAGCAGATTTCCCTGAATGTAATGTGACGCTGATTGCCAATGACATTACAAATTTCAAAGAAATGGAAGCCCTTGGGCCTGCGCTTGCAAGCAAAATTGACAAGCTTGATATTTGGGTGGCGAATGCCGGAATGCTCAGCACGATGGGCCCTTTAGCGCATGGTAAATTCAAAGAATTTCAAAAAGTGATGGATACGAACTTAACCGCCAATTATCAGCTTATCCGCACCTTAGACCCATTGCTGAAAAATTCTGATGCAGGGCGCGTGATCTTTGTAACATCTGGCGCGGCACAAAAAGGCCGTGCTTATTGGGGCGCATATTCAGTAAGCAAAGCAGCGCTTGAACAGCTTTCCTCAATTTATGCTGCAGAGAATGAAAAAACGGCGCTAAACATTAACGCCATCAATCCCGGGCAAACCCGCACCGCAATGTGGCAAGAAGCTTTCCCAGGACGCAAGCCAGAAGAAGTTCCGCCCGCAAGCGACATTGCGCCTAAATTTGTGGAGTTAGCACTTGCAAGCTGCACATTAAATGGTGAAGTTATAGACGCGCAGTAAGGCTCAACTACCTTACATACTTACTTTAAACAGGCTGCCATTTTTGCAGATATTGACGCTGCGCGTTTGGCATTTTGCATTTACTCTGTTTCGCTTGCGCGCTGTAATGCACATCATCATTTTCTATGATGCATTCTATGTTCACATCATCATGATGGTAATTTACCAAATGAAAGATATTATCCTGTTCGCGCTCAGCACGGATCATATCATCAAGGGTAACAATTTCATATTTGTCGCTATCTAATTCGCGGCGCAGAACGTCGGCCAAAAGGCCTGCCTGCGCGAAGAGAACAACAAGGCGTATACGGCTTCTATCCATTATCTAATCTCGTGTTGGTGTTTTTTGTAATATTGTGCATCCGCATTTGGCATGCGCTGAATATCTTTTTTGCTTCTATAATTATGGTTCTGATTTTTCATGGTTGGTGATGCTGACAAATCCAGACCACTTAGCGTCGCCGCTGCGGCGCTGTTGAATGACATGCCAATCCCGATAACTGATAATATACGGCGTAAGCCCATAATGCCCTCTTCCCTAAATTGTGATAGAGGCATTTATAAGCAGGAGAGCAGATTATGTCAATGAATTAATGCGCATCAGCCCAGCTTTGCGCCGCGTCAGCTTCTGCGATTAATGGCAAGCCAATATCAACCGCTTTTGCGGCATTTTCCATTTCACTGACAACCAGCGCTTTAATCAGGTCAACCTTGGCATCTGGTACTTCGATCATGACCTCATCATGAATTTGCAGGATCATCTTGGTGTCAGGATGCTCATCACGTAACCGGCGGTCAATGCGGATCATCGCGAGCTTAATGACATCAGCTGCCGTGCCTTGCAGCGGTGCGTTGGTGGCTTGGCGCTCGCCGAACTGGCGGCGCATACCGTTTTTGTCATTAATGCCTGCAATAAAGCATTTACGCCCGAACAATGTTTTCACATAGCCATATTTACGCGCTTCTTCTTTCGCTGCCTCCATAAAGGCAGGGATTTCTGGGAAACGGGAAAAATACGCATCAATAAAGCTTTTCGCTTCGCCGCGTGAACAGCCAAGCTGCTTGGCAAGACCGAAGGCACTAATGCCATAGATGATACCAAAGTTCACAGCCTTGGCGCTGCGGCGCAGCTCTGGGGTGACATCTTCTAATTTATGACCAAAGACCTGTGCCGCCGTTAGGGCATGAATATCTTCACCGTTAAGAAACGCATCTTTCAACAATTTGACATCAGCCATTGCTGCGACCAAACGTAATTCGACTTGCGAATAATCGGCGCAGATAATCTTATGCCCCTTGGGCGCAACAAATGCGGTGCGAATACGTCGACCATCTTCGCTGCGAATTGGAATGTTTTGTAAATTCGGATCAGATGAGGATAAACGCCCCGTTGAGGTCAGCGCCATATGGAACGACGTATGCACGCGCCCAGTCTCTGGAATAATCTCGTTCTGCAAGCTATCCGTATAAGTTGACTTAAGCTTCGAGAGTGAACGGAACGCCATGATCTGTTTTACAATTTCGTGGCCTTCTAATTCTAGCTTTTCGAGGACATCAACAGATGTCGCCCAATCACCCGATTTCGTTTTCTTGCCGCCTTGCAAGCCGAGCTCGTCAAATAATACACCGCCAAGCTGTTTTGGTGAGGCGATATTAAATTCACGCCCCGCATGCTTATAAATCTCTTGCTCTATCGTGATGATACGCTTTGCAAATTCATCACTAAGGCCTTTTAGGACAAGCGGGTCAACCACTACGCCGTGGCTTTCAACGCGTGCAATAACCGGCGATAGGCGGCGTTCAATATCCTCATAAATACGCGTCACTTTTTCATGGGCAATGCGGGGTTTAAAAATATTATACAGGCGCAATGTGATATCCGCATCTTCGGCGGCGTAAATGCTGGCTTCTTTTATCGGCACATAATCAAAAGTGATTTGTTTTTTGCCTTTGCCGCAGACATCGCTAAACTTAACGGTTTCAATGCCCATGTTTTCAAGGGCGAGAAAATCCATACCATGACCATGCTGCGCACCATCAAGCGTATAAGACATTAACATCGTGTCTTCCAAAGGCGCGACATCACCAAAGCCTGCATTCCATAGAATCTGTAAATCATATTTCGCGTTATGGGCGATTTTTAAGATACTCAGGTCTTCAAAATATGGCTGTAATACCGCCATCGTGTCACTCAGCGCCATTTGCGGCGTGTTATCTGCGTCGCTTTCATCGCTAAGTAAATCGACGGGCTTTGCTTTATGGCTTAACGGAATGTAACAGGCGCGGCCTGCGCGGCTAGACAGTGATATACCGACGAGCTCAGCTTTTGCAGGCGTAAGCGCCGTAGTTTCCGTGTCAAAAGATAGGAATCCTGTATCTTTAGCATCGCCAAGCCATGCGGATAGCTCATCTGCTGTTGAAATTGTCGTATAGTCTTTTTCAATATTCACCATATCAATATGCGGCAATGCTTCGCCGTCTTCATCATTGGCAGGGGCGCTGAATGATTTTGAGGGCGTTGGCGCTGACTTAACTTTGTCTTCACCAAGGCGCGTCAACACAGAATTAAAATGATGAATTTTAAGGAAATCGAGCACTTCGGGGCGTTTCGGATCATGCGCGTTCAGGACATTAATCGCGTGCGGCAATTCAATATCATCAACCAACTGAACAAGCTGCTTAGAAATACGGGCTTGTTCGGCAAACTCAATCAAGTTTTCGCGGCGTTTATTTTGTTTAATTTCGCCGGCGCGCTCTAGCAGCGTTTCGAGGTCACCATATTCATTGATTAAGAGCGCCGCAGTTTTCACGCCAATGCCCGGCACGCCCGGTACGTTATCAACGCTATCACCGGCAAGCGCCTGTACATCTACAACTTTATCGGGGCTAACGCCGAATTTTTCGACAACGCCATCATGATCAATGAAGCGCTGCTTTATCGGGTCCATCATGCGCACATCATCATTAACGAGCTGCATTAAATCTTTATCTGATGAGACGATCGTGACTTTAAAACCTTGTTCTGCGCCTGCTTTGGCGTAAGCCGCAATTAAGTCATCGGCTTCAAAGCCTTGCTTCTCAATGACTTCCAACCCAAAAGCTTCAGTCGCACGGCGAACAAGTGGAAATTGCGGGATTAAGTCTTCGGGCGTTGCATCGCGGTTGGCTTTATATTGGTCGTAAATATCATTACGAAACGTCACGCGCCCGCAATCAAAGATCACGCCGACATAAGGGGCGTGATAATCATTCAGCAAGCGCACCATCATATTGGTAAAACCGAGCACAGCGCCAACGGGCGTACCATCTGGCGCGGTTAATGGCGGCAGGGCATGATATGCGCGAAAAATAAAGGCTGAGGCATCGACAAGATAAAGTTCTTTATCGTTTGATTTTTGATCCATTGCGGGACTCGTTTTTTGTGCTGTTTCCATGCATGTACCATGGCGCATAAAGACAGAAGAATCCAGTGAAAGCCTTAAGCTGTCCCCGTTTTCTTATCATCAGCCTTATCCTTAGCGCCATAGCGCATTTTCACATAGGCATCGACAAGGTCGTGAAACTCACCTGCTATATTCTCACCGCGCAATGTGTGACTTTTTTTGCCGTCAGTGAAAACCGGCGCGACCGGGCTTTCGCCTGTACCAGGGAGCGAGATGCCGATATCCGCATGCTTACTTTCGCCTGGGCCGTTGACGATGCAGCCCATGACAGCGACATTCATGCTTTCAACGCCAGGGTATAATTTACGCCATGCGGGCATGTTGTCGTCTAATGATTTTTGAATATTCTGCGCGAGCTCTTGAAAAACAGTACTGGTCGTACGCCCGCAGCCCGGACATGCACTGACCTGCGCAGAGAATGAACGTATGCCCATAACTTGCAATAACTCTTGGCAAACTTTGACTTCTAAGGTACGCGTCTCGCCAACTTTCGGGGTGAGTGAAGCACGGATCGTGTCACCAATGCCCATTTGCAGTAAAATACCCTCGCCCACTGACGTCGCGACAATGCCTTTTGAGCCCATACCTGCCTCTGTAAGGCCAAGGTGAAGCGCATAGTCACAGCGCCTTGCAAGTTCCTGATAGACGGCGATTAAGTCCTGCACGCGGCTCACTTTAGCCGAGAGTATGATTTTGTCCTTGCCGAGCCCTAGCGCTTCGGCCTGCTCGGCGCTCATAATTGCGGAGCGCACAAGGGCTTCACGCATCACGGCGTCAGATGGCAGAGGATTATCTAATTTTGCATTTTCATTCATCAAGTGAGTCGATAGGTTTTGGTCTAGCGACCCCCAATTCACGCCGATACGTACGGCCTTATCATGCTTAATCGCCGCAGCAATAATCATCGCATATTGTTTATCTTTTTTTGCGCCGAAGCCAACATTACCAGGGTTAATACGGTATTTATCAAGCGCGCGTGCCATGTCAGGGTAGCGTTCCAATAAATCATGACCGTTATAATGAAAGCAGCCAACAAGCGGTACATAGATGCGCTGTTTTATAAGCTCTTCTTTGATATGCGGCACGGCGGCAGCGGCCTCGTCATTATTAACGGTAATGCGGATCATTTCTGAGCCCGCATAAGAAAGCTCTTTGATTTGCTGTACAGTCGCCGCTATATCTGCGGTATCCGTATTGGTCATGCTTTGAACAACAACTGGCGCACCGCCACCTATTGTAACATTGCCCACTTTGACGGCTTGTGTCTTATGGCGCTGTATTTGCGGTAGCATAACCATTTGTTTCTCCTTCGCTGCACACGGTTTTATACGCGCAATCTAAAATGCGTTCCTTTTCAGTACAAAAAAATATGATACTGCGCAAGGCTCGCTTGTCGGTTTCTCGTAATAATTGTGATTTACTTTGCGCCATCTAATACCGCAAAGGCGGAGGGAATGGCTTTTTCAAACCGTGCATGCTGCAAAACATTTTGTGCATTATCGTTCATCCACTGGCAGCTTTGCGCATTGTTTTTATAGCCCATCATCGATGCAACATCGCGCATTTCTTGGTCAATCATTTGGGCAAGCGTTTCATGCATTTCATTATAGACAGCCTGCATTTGATTTTCGATGACGTAGTATTTTTCTGCCACTTTAGCTATATCATCATGCTGCGCTTTAAACGCATCCGTGAAGGCCGATACATCAACGCCTTTTTCCCCACAGTAATTTTTTAGCCCCATTGTGTTACGCACCATATATCCAGCGAAAACTCCCGCCGCCGTTTCAAGTTTTTTCTGGTCGTCAGCAGCGCCCAACATATCTTCTGCTAGCTCACTCGCCGCGCGTGACATGGCCAGCGACTGATAGTTTTCATCGTAGCTTGCCGCTTTTTGTTTCATATCGTCTAAGGTCTCATCCAAAATGCCGCGCTCTTCGGCTGAGATCGCTATTTTTGTTGATGCCTTTTCTTTTGAGCCTGAGAGGGCCGTGTAGCCGAGAAAGCCTATAACAAGAAAAACAGCCAAGATAATTACGGGTTTGCGCATTGTGAAACATCCTTAAAATATTCATTGTCGAACAGCCGTTATGATACACGCCGCGCGCACATAAAAAAAGCGGTAAAGCACATGGCTTACCGCTTTTTCATAAATTTCTATTCGCGCAACCTAGAAGTTAATTGTAATCGGGCCAGTACGATGAATTGTTGTTTTCATGCGCAGTTTATTTACGCAGTTATCAAATGTGCCGAGCTGCGCTGGCGACTCTCGTAAAACCCCATTAATATTTTGGTTTTCGTCCCTAAAGGCGAAAGAGTTAAAGCAACTGCGTTTATATTCATCTATTTTCATGAATGAATTGGCCATATTGACGCCGCCTTTACCGTTGCGACCGAGCTGAATTGTGCTATTACTACTGCGTCCACGGCTTTCAATGCCGCGGTTCATTTGATTGCGGAACTGGTCCCACATTTGCTGCGCATACTGAGGGCCTTGGTATTGAAGCTGCTGCCCCGCGATAAGGTTATTATTCATAACGTACTTCACGTCATTTTTATCGAAGCAGTACTCCGTGCCTCTCTTCGTACGCACGAACTGATCTTTTACATCACAAAACTCAGCTTTTAAACCGTTAAAATCGCGACGAACAAGCATACCTTCAGGCACTTTATTCTGTTGTTGCTGCGCTGTTGCTTTCTGTGGATTGAATAGGCTGCCACTACCCTGATAGCTCGTCGGGGTTGAGCTTGCACATCCGGAGAGCGCTGTTGCCGCACATAAACTTGCCGCCATTGTAAACTCTTTTAAACTTGCCATTTCACATCAACCTTCTTTTAAAAACTTTCTTGCTTCTACTATGTACTTCAAATATGTACTTCAAAGCGCCACACACAATCATAATGTTATGTAATTTTACACAAAAACACACCTTCACGCAAGTTGAACATTTAAATCACTGATAGTAAAAGAAAAAGCCACGCTGCGCGTGGCTTTCTCCGAATGTTGGTCCCTTATAATATCCCGATTATTGGCAAGATAAACATTCTTCGTATTGTGTTTCACCAAGCTCTGGCTCTCTTAAATTATCTGGTGCGATCGTTGACCCACGCTTCCAGCTTGCATCACTTTCCGCGCGCTGGATAGATTTAGAGCGGCAATAATAAAGTGATTTAACGCCTTTTTTCCATGCTTGATAGTGAATTTCGTGTAAATCTTTCTTATGCACATTCGCAGGCAAGAACAAGTTCAATGATTGAGCCTGACAAATAAACTCTGCACGATCCGCAGCATGCTCAACGAGCCAGCGTTGATCAAGTTCAAACGCTGTCTTAAAGACGTCCTTTTCATGATCGTCCAAGAAATCCAAATGCTGTACGGAGCCTTCATTTGTAAAGATAGATGACCAAACCTCGTCTGTATTTTGCCCTTTTTCTTCCAAAAGCTGCTCAAAATACTTATTTTTCACTGAGAATGAACCTGAAAGCGTTTTATGCGTGTAAGCATTCGCGGCATTAGGCTCAATACCTGGGGAAGCACCACCACAAATGATCGATATTGATGCGGTTGGCGCAATCGCCATTTTATTGGAAAAACGCTCTTTAATACCGTAATCAGCAGCATCAGGACAGGCGCCGCGTTCTTCTGCAAGAACCTGTGATGCTTTATCTGCTTGGGTACGGATTTGTTCAAAAATGCGTTTATTCCAGACTTTCGCCATAACACTTTCCATTGGCAAGCTTTTTTGCTGAAGGAAAGAGTGCCAGCCCATAACGCCGAGGCCAACAGAGCGCTCACGCATTGCTGAATATTTTGCTTTTGCCATGTTATCTGGTGCTTTTTCGATAAAGTCACTCAGAACATTATCAAGGAAACGCATGATATCTTCGACAAAGTTTTCATCATCTTTCCACTCATCATATTTCTCAAGATTAATCGATGATAAGCAGCACACTGCAGTACGGTCATTACCAAGGTGATCAATGCCTGTAGGCAACGTGATTTCTGAACATAGATTTGACATTTTGACGCTTAGGCCGGCCATTTTATGATGCGCGGGAATATGATTGTTCACATGGTCAATATTAATGATGTAAGGCTCGCCTTGCTCCATACGCGCTGTCAAAAGGCGTATCCAAAGTTCACGTGCATTCACTGTAGAGATAATCGCGTTATCTTTTGGTGAGCGCAGCGCCCATTCTTCATTACGCTCAACAGCATGCATAAATGCGTCTGTTACAAGTACGCCATGATGCAGGTTTTGCGCTTTACGGTTCGGATCACCGCCTGTTGGGCGACGAATTTCAATAAACTCTTCAATTTCAGGGTGCCATATTGGCAAGTAAATCGCCGCAGAGCCACGACGAAGTGAGCCTTGGGAAATCGCCAATGTAAGTGAGTCCATTACGCGGATAAACGGTACAATGCCTGATGTCTTGCCATTGCGACCAATTGTCTCACCGATTGAGCGGACGTTACCCCAATATGACCCAATGCCGCCGCCAAGTGAGGCGAGCCATACATTTTCATTCCAAAGCTCGACGATGCTTTCTAAAGAATCACCTGTCTCGTTTAAGAAACAAGAAATTGGCAAGCCGCGATTCGTACCACCATTTGATAGGATTGGGGTCGCAGGCATGAACCATAATTTTGACATGTAATCATAAACGCGCTGTGCATGCTCTGAATCATCACCGTAATACATACATACACGGGCAAAAAGATCCTGATAGGCTTCTTCCGGCATTAAATAGCGGTCCGCTAAAGTAGCTTTACCAAATTCAGTGAGGTTTTCATCCCGATTGCGATCAATCTGAATGCGGTTTCCTCTTTCTACCTGCGCGACATCAAACATAGACATACTCCTAAAATCGGCTCCTAAAACGGCCTTATAATTCAGTTACACTTACCATTCTATAAAACAAGGCCTCACAGCTCAGTTTCTGGGTGGTAATTTTAAATTTTGCGTTGATAACGAAACTGCGTGAAACACAATCCTTAGTGATCATTACAATACCAACATACTACATATCGTGTTTTACGCAAAAATATATTTTGTCATTTTTGTGTAGTTTTTTGCTTGACGCTATTGGAATCGTTTAAACACAGGCCTTTGTGCTCAGAGTCTTTTTGGGGACTAAATATCCGAAAAAAAACTTATCCAATTTTGCGACTATATATAGCGACAGCTGCCACCAAAACATCACATAAATCTGATCGAAAATATGGCTACACTTTAAAATCAAAAAGGCATAAAAATCACCTCTTTTTTTCAAGGCCAATTGTATAAGTAATATAAATGCAATGGAATCAAAACCATGGCCTGTGGAAGAGCGATTCTCCCCAGTGAGGCGCACAGCATCACCGCGCGACCTCCTTCGCTAGTTAATTTCGTATAGACTCTTGTTATTTAGGGGCAAAAAGCAGTATAATCAATGCAGAATAAGGCCTCAGGCAAACGAGGCATTTAAAAAGGGTATTTAAGCAAGTGTCGAAAAAACAAAGAATCATACGTCAGCGCAACACAAAAATTCTGGCCACAATGGGCCCAGCGACCAGTACAGAAGAAATTATTGAACAATTATTCTGCGCTGGCGTTGACGCTTTTCGTTTAAACTTCTCCCATGGAGAACATGCGGACCATAGAGAGCGCCTCGCAATGATCCGTAAATTAGAAAAAAAGTTTAAACGCACAACATGTGTCGTCGCCGACATGCAAGGTCCCAAACTGCGACTTGGTACGTTTGAAGAAGGCAAAATAGCGCTGACCAAAGGCATGACGATCCGCCTTGACCTTGACCCCACCCCCGGCAATGAACAGCGTGTATGCCTGCCGCACCCCGAAGTAATGACCGCACTCTCTATTGGCTCAAACATTTTGCTTGATGACGGTAAGGTTCGTTTTAAGATACAAGAAAAAGGTGATGATTACCTGATCGCTGAAGTTCTTTCAGGTTCGCGCCTTTCTGACCGCAAGGGCTTTAACATCCCTAATGTCATCTTACCGATTGATGCTTTAACCGAAAAAGATAAAATTGATCTTGAGGCTGCATTAGAAATGGGCGTCGACTGGATTGCACAATCTTTTGTCCAAACCGCCGATGACGTTAAATACGCCAAAGAGCTTATTAAGGGCCGCGCCGCATTAATGGCTAAAATCGAAAAACCTTCCGCACTTGAATGTTTTTCAGAAATCTTAGAACACTCCGATGGTATTATGCTTGCTCGCGGTGACCTTGGCGTTGAGATTCCTCCAGAACAAGTCCCTGCATGGCAGAAAAAAATCGTCCGCCTGACGCGCGGTACAGGTAAGCCGATTGTCGTCGCGACGCAAATGCTCGAATCAATGATTGAAAATGCGCGCCCAACCCGCGCAGAAGCTTCAGATGTTGCAACGGCTGTTTATGACGGCGCTGATGCCGTGATGCTCTCCGCAGAAACCGCTGCAGGACAATATCCATTAGAATCAGTTGAAATCATGGACCGTATTTGCCGCAGCGTTGAACAAGACGAGCTGTATCAAAAATTAATGGCGGCAGATCGCCCAGCGCATATTAAAGACCCGTCAGATGCGATCACCTCATCTGCCTATCAAATTGCGCAAGATATAGGCGTTGCCTGCATTGCCAACTTTACAGCATCTGGTTCAACGGCCCAGCGCGCCGCGCGCATGCGCCCTTCACAGCCTATTCTAACGCTCTCGCAGCATTTAGAGACCACGCGCCGCCTCGCGCTTAGTTACGGCGTTCACAGCGTCCATGTTGATGTAGTCGATAGCTTTGCCAAAGCCGTAACCATGGCTTGTACATACGCATATAATGAAGGGCTCGCCCATAAGGATGAGCGCCTTGTCATTACTGCAGGTGTGCCTTTCGGCATGACGGGAACAACCAACTCATTGCGCATTGCAACAGTTGGTAAGAATCTCGATGAAAGCCAAAATAAACAGTAGAAAAGCACAGCGTTATGCACGATCAGCTATGGTGGATATTCGCATTCATTTCAAGCCTCTTAACGGCCGCAATTTATTTAATGGGGCAATATGTCGCCATGCCTGCGCTACAGAAAACCTTCTGGCGCGGCTTTATCCCGCTGCTATGCCTTACGCCAGCGCTGCTGTTTATTGAGTGGCCCAGCGCTCCATTATTTTACGCAGCGACCATCACAACAGCATTTATAGCCAGTTTCACCGACACGAAGAACTTTGAAGCGGCTGCGCGCTTTGGTGCAGGCACAGCAATACGCATGAAACCCTTTATCATTTGGTTGGTTTTTGCGCTGTGGTTTATGCTTCATAGTGATGCACGGCAAGCCTTACTCAACTCTCCCCAGATCTTATGGGGAACTCTTGCTTGCTTGTTGATCGGCGCCATTAGCGCATCCTATATGCATAAATGCCCTGTTAGCCGTAAAGCACTGGCCTTTTACATCCCGATTATCATGCTCGGCGCATGCATTGACATACTCAACAAAACGGCCATGGATGCCTCTGGACTGCTAGGTGGGATTATTCTGTATGCGTGGATACAGGCATTGTTGATTACAATTATTACCGCCGTGGCCCATAGACCTGACGCTGCGGGGTGCGGCACAGCGGGAATCCCTCCTTCAATATTCGCGCGGATACGACAAACATTTAAATACGGCGTGGTGATTGGAGCTTTATTCTTATTTGCCAACCTCAGTAAGAACGCAGCCATGAGCTATACCGTCAACCCAAGCTATGTGACGGCGATTATTGTCACCGGCCCAGTTTGGGTTAGCGCCTATTATAAAACAATCAAGCATACCGAGGCTGTGAACATATGGGCAGGGTACGGCTTAATTATAAGCGCCCTCGGCCTGATCCTAATGACAAACCATTAAGGCTTTAACGTTCGCTGGTTATGTTAAATAAAATTGACATAACCAAGGGCGTGTGTTAACTTTCGCTATAATGAAAACGAGGAGCACAGAGCATGTTATTTATGGCGCATATTAACGACAAAGACGATACCAGAGTGACCACAGCCCTCGACGCAAACGGCAAGAAGCAGTTAAGCCGCATTTTTTGTACCGTTGCCGTGACCCAATATCAAGTCGACCCGATTAAGCAAAAACAAGCAACTCCTGTTGACGGCAGGTATCCAGAAACTATATATGCCATGGATCAAGGGGTCGCAGTCGAAGGGCAAGGCTCCTATCTGTTTCGCCTGCCCCTCGGCATCCACATCCTTGACGCTCTTACAGTCGGCTATCACATTGGCGCGATACCAAAAACAAAATTCGTTGACCTCAGAGAAGACAACTGGGACCAAATAAAAAACGATTACACGCAGCAATCTGGGGACTTTTCTTACCTCAGGACACAGCAGCCGTAAAGTTCAATTTAACTTAACAGGTCGCTTACAGCTCAAGGCGCGCCAAAAAGACTAAAGGCTGGCGCAAGCACCAGCCTTTATTTTCCCCGTAACTCGACCATATGAAGAAACTTTAGTTCAATGATGCAACGCGCGTTGGCCCTGCGTCTTTGTGTAACCACCACGCTTGGCGATTAATTGAATAAATTGGTTTATAGCGGCGTGTTGTCTCTGTATAGACCGCATCTTTAATTTGGTTGTCCAGCAACATTGCGCCTTGATCAGTATAGGCAATCAATACAGCATGCGGAATACCTTTATATGTATCTTGAACAATCGCTACCCGCAGGCGGCTTTCTGGTACGCCGAGCATTCTTAGCGCCGTATATTTTGCAATTGCAAAGTCTTCACAATCGCCACCACGCTTTAAGAACTCAACTGGTGTTGCCCAGTAATCTGTTTTGCCCCAATTATTGCTGTCTGTAATGTAACGGACTTTGTTCATGATTTTATTCACGCCGACGATCTTACTTTCTAATGACACGTTCTGTAATTTCGCAAGGTCGCGCTGTAGCTTTTCAATCTCGACATCGCCGCTACCATTAATAATCGTGTTTTCAAAGCGCTTGAACATGCCGCTCCATTTGGTAAAAGCCTTTAACTCACTTGATTTTTGTTCGTTGTGACCAAATAAAGCAGGATACGCCGCTAAGTCACCGTAAGTTTTTGCGCCGCTAGTGGCTTTAACTAAACGAATTTTCCCAGGTACGTCTTTAATACTGCTTGCTTTTGCGGTTTTCACCGCGCCGCCGCTAAGCGAGATAAACACTGCGCAGGCTGTAATCGCCGTGCGGATGAATTTTTGTTTGAATAATGCAAATTTAAGTTCTTGTCCGCTAATGTAGCCACGTTCAATTAACGCCTGACCTAATGCTGCTTTAGATTTTTTACTACTGCGCTCTTCGCGCATCACTTGGCCAAGCTGCGCTGGCGTAATTTTTCCGCTCAAGACAAGAATGTCGCCGACACGGTTATGATGTAAAAATGATTTGAAAACTCTGAAAATACCCGAGGATTTACCTGACTTGCTCGCCAGAGAGAAATCTCTTTTGGTACAGCTCGCTGCGCTGTTACCCCTTGCGCTATCGCGCTCACACTTTTCCCACATAGGCACATCCCTTAATCTTTATAGATAGCGATGTGAGTCAATAATTATTATCTTTGAATTAAAACCCAATACTTAGGACAACACACTCGTCCAAGCAACTCACACTACATACGTTTTTCAACGCTCACATTCACACTTTGTTATATATAAAAATACACCCTTTTATGTTAACAACCCCTTAACAGCAGATAAAAAAGTTAACTTTTATACAGACCAGCACCGCTGACCTATAAATACTATTTAAACGAAGAAAGATTGACGAATAGTTACGATCATGGCAAAAACGAAGACAATTAACTCCTCCCCTGCATTTAACTTGGACAGAGCAATGAGCAAAACTGACGATCTACGTAGCTATATTGAAAGCATGAACAGCGCCAACATTCTCGTCGTTGGCGACATCATGCTTGACCGTTATTTTTATGGCGACGTTTCGCGCATATCTCCAGAAGCCCCCGTCCCTGTACTGCACGTCAACAAAGAAGGCCGCATGCTCGGCGGCGCGGGTAACGTGCTACGTAACCTTGATGGCTTAAATGTAAGAACAAAGCTTGTCGCCGTGATCGGTGATGATCGTGACGGCGAAATTGTCACAAACATGATTTCTGCATTAAGCCATGTCACTCACGCCGACCGAAGCCTTATTAAAACGAACAGATCTACAACCGTTAAGTCACGTTATGTTGCGCATGGTCAGCAATTGCTCCGCGCCGATGAAGAAGACAAAACGCCTGTTGCCGCGGCTATCGAAGATCAGATCATTGCATTGGTCCAAGAATATGCAAAAGATTGCCAAGCTGTTATTTTATCAGACTATGATAAGGGCGTATTAACGCCGCGTGTTATTGCCAAAACGATTGAAATCTGTACTACGCTTGGCGTAAAAACATTAGTCGATCCAAAAGGCAATGATTACAGTATTTATAAAGGCAGCTACGTCGTCACACCAAACCGTGATGAACTATCAAAAGCAACCTATAATGCGCCAACCATTGAAGATGGTGACGTTGTCAGCGCCGCATTATCCTTGATTGAGAACTCAGGCATTCAAAATGTTGTGGCAACACGCTCCGAAGATGGTATGACCATTGTACAGAGCGCCGCCGATACCGCGACCGCGCGCCCTGTACATATCCCTACCGAAGCTTTAGAGGTCTTTGATGTTTCCGGCGCAGGTGATACCGTGATTGCGACCATTGCAGCAGGCCTTGCCGCGGGTGCAAGCCTTGTTGACGCCGCACGGCTTGCCAATATTGCCGGCGGCATTGTCGTCGCAAAAACTGGCACCGCCCCTGTGAGCGCCGAAGAAATACTCGAACGCCTTGCACCAAATAAAGAGCCCAGCGAATCGTTAAACACAGGCATTGACCACATGCCGACCCTCGAAGCCGGCATCGCGCAAATTCACGACTGGGATAGCGCTAAGATACAAATCGAAGAGTGGCAGCGCCACGGCATGAAAGTTGGCCTGACCAATGGCTGCTTTGACTTGCTGCACCCAGGGCATGTTCAGTATTTACACGAAGCGCGCTGTTTATGCGACCGCTTGATTATTGCGTTGAATACAGATGTGTCTGTGAAAATCCTTAAAGGCCCCGAGCGCCCTATTCAAGATGAAATGGCACGCGCGACTGTGATTGGCGCTTTAGCAGCCGTTGACATGGTTGTGTTTTTCGGCGCCGAGAAAGACCGCGAAGACAACACCGCATCTGCTGTGCTTGAACATTTACAGCCGGATTTATACGTCAAGGGCGGGGATTATAATATAGAGGATATCCCCGAAGCAAAGGTCGCGCGCTCTTATGGTGGCGACGCAAAAGTACTTTGTCTCGTTGATGGTCACAGCACAACAAACAACATTAATAAGATCAAAAGCTTCTAAAGAAAATACACGTTATAGGGGCTGCAAATAAATTGCCGCAAGTGGGTGATTGTATATTGATATAGATAGTGATAAACTTGCACAACGAATACGCAAGTCCTTATCATCTTCATTTTATCAATATACGGTTCTATTATGTTCTTAGAGATTCTTTCAAAACGTCACCTTGCCCCTTCAGTGCTTTCAGTTGCATGTATTGCGCTGCTTTCCAGCTGTAATTACATGGACGCAGTACATAACGCAATGCCAAAAGGCTACACGCACCATACAACGAAGCCGATTTCCGAGCCGCGTTTAACGCATAGCTATGATGAAGACATTCATTATAACAATGCAGAAGTACAGGTTGATCATATCTTACATAAAGATAAAGTTGATCAGCTCTTAGAACAAATCAAACCAACGTTGCGCACAGTATCGCCAGAAGATAGCATCTTCCTTGTTAGTGAGCAAAAAAACCGCGACTTTGATGATGCTTTGCGCCTCAGCCTACGTAACCTTGGCATGAGCCTTGATTTAACAAGCATGGCACGCTACCAAATGATTTACACCATTCGCAAAGCGAAAAAAGACGACTTTACGGCCATGTCCGTCATGCCAAGCCGTGATGAGATTGCACAGCTCAAATATTACGCGCTACGTTTTGTTGATACCGCGCATGGCAAACCAATTGCTCAGGCATATCTAATCCCGGGATATCACGGCTTTAAAACTCTACAAAGCGACACAGCAACAAGCCCAATAAATACAGCCCCTGATATGCCGGTGGCCATAGCGTCGCCCGCAGTAAGAGCACAGCCTGTCATGGATGAATCGCCAATGCTCGCGCCTATTGATGACAAGATGGATGGCGCCTACAGCCCTGCGAAATCCACGATGGATAGCGCAAAGCAAGGCCATCAGGGACATTATGGTCAAGTGCACAGCCCAAACCAAGCTGCGACGCAGCAGCCTATGGCCATGGCAATCACTGATGACCAAACAACAGATAAAACGGCGCAGTAATATAGATATGAATCTGAACGCATTACGTTTGACACTCCGCACAAAGCCCTTAAGACGCGCACTCATGATTTGCGCCGCGCTTGGTAGCCTGTCTGTGCTTTCCGCTTGCTCCGCTGCCGCGCTTATAGGGCAGCTACCCTTATATGAAGAAGACAGCAACATCGTAGCACCGAATCATACCGCCGCAGATGTCGTTGCGCAGCAGCTTAAAAAGCGCATTCACACAGGCCAGCCAATTATTGTCCAAGACTTCTGGAACAACCATAATCCACGCCACATCAGTGCTTTTGGCCGCGTTGTCCCTGAACAGATCAGCACGCGGCTCATTCAACTTGGCTACCAGATTATTCAGCCCCGCTATGCACAGCAAACTGAATTGATCGGGCAGCAAAATATTGACCCAAGCTCATCATCTGAGTTGTTTTTAGCTGGGCAGCAGCAAAACCTTGGTAACATGAAGAAATATATGGACAACCCCCATATCATATTATCGGGTAGCTACACCAAAGCGACAGATCAAGTCAAAATTCATGTCCGCATGACCGACAGCACAAGCGGCATATTCGTCGCCGCTTATGATTATGATTTACCCATCACACGTGAAGTTGAAGAACTTATGGGTTTAAAGCGCTAGCAGGAATGATAAGTGGCGTGTCTTTGGGAATGCTATAAATCACAGGGTTTTCTTTCGTTTCCATTGCAACAACTTCTGTCGCTAAAGCTCCAGCTGTTTTTTCACTGACAATATTGAATACCTCACCAAAATTTAAAGCGTTAAGCTGCGCAATCACTTTTTCATCCGTCGCAATGCCAATTGACCAGACAGCGTCTTTATCTGCGCCTACGCCTTGGGTATAAAAGCTAAAAGCCTTGGAGACATCCGTTGAATACCCGTCAGAGAAACCTGCAAAAATCACGTCCATTTCTTCATTCTGCACATTCGGACTGTCACTTTCAAGGACGACCGAACGGTCAGTACCTTTGAAAGACTGATACGCAGCCTTTATATTATCCGCCATATTTTGTAGTAATGCCTTCATTCTTTGCGTTCCTTAATTGTGCCCATTAAACTCAAGCATTAAAACTACACCAAGATTACGATTATGTCAAATCTGAACCTCGCGCAGTTGACATATCACAGCCATAGCACTATAAACATAAAATAAAAAAGCACTACATCAAGGACCGCCTATATGTTCACCATTACACTCAATACACAGCCCGAGGCATATACGAAGCTTCACGAAAAATTTAAAGCCGCAGCGGAAATCAGCGCGGATGGCAAAACCATTACTATCGACAATGAAACCGCAGCGCTTAAGCGCCGCTTTATTTATGGGTTTTGGCTTTCTGCACGCTGGGAAGTTCCTGTGCATATGCCGCACAGCAAAAATCAAAACCATGTGATCTTATTGCCTGCAAAGCACGTTGATACGGTAATTGATATCATGGCGGCTAAAACCGCTTTAGCGCATTTGGATAAAGACGATATTGCAGCGACATTGCACCGCGCTGGCGCGAAGGACATTCACAGCTTTGGACTAAAATAGGATAAGCCGCTGCTTATTCCTCGTTATCACTGCCTTCTGGCACTGCGCCAAACTGTGCTAACGGGTTCGGGTTTGCCTTAGCGTCTAGCTCTTCATTTTCGTCCTCAGGAATATCTGGTAAGAAGCCATTGCTCTGCATCTCCCATAGCCCGTGATAAATGCCTTCCATCCTCAGCAATTCATCATGCGTGCCATCTTCGACAACGCGGCCTTTTTCAAAAACGAGGATACGGTCAAGGTGGCGGATCGTGCTTAGGCGGTGCGCGATAGCAAGAACAGTTTTGTTCTCCATGATCTTATCCAAGGCATCCTGCACAAGGCGCTCTGATTCAGAATCGAGCGCTGAGGTCGCTTCATCCAAAACAAGGATCGGCGCGTCTTTCAGTATTGCACGCGCAATAGCAATACGCTGGCGCTGCCCTACGGACATGGACTGACCGTTCGGCCCAACTGGCGTTGCGTAGCCGAGCGGTAGGTCTTTCACGAAATGATCGACATAGGCGAGGACGCCTGCTTCTTCGACTTCCGCATCAGTAGCATTTAAACGGCCAAAGCGAATATTTTCGCGCAGAGTATTATCAAACAGAGAAATATCTTGCGGGATCACGGCAATATTTTGCATCAGACTGCCTGATGATACATCTGTAATGTTCTGCCTATCGATGAAGATCTCTCCGCCCTGTGGGTCATAAAAGCGCAGCAGCAAGTTCAGAAGCGTGGTTTTACCAGAACCAGAAACACCAACAATACCCACTTTTTGGCGCGCGGGGATGCTTAGTTCCATTTGATCCAAAGCCTTCTGGCGCTGATTATATGCGAAGCTGATATTTTGGAAATGCAGCGCCCCCTTATCAACATCCAGTGTTTTCTCTTCAGATTTTGGTTTCTTCTGCGACAAGGTCACAAGATCACGATAGAGCACAGTGGCCGAGCGTAAATCAGTATGGGCATTCATTAATCGGCGGTAATTTTGCGCAAAGCTAATCAGCGCCATATCAATTTTAGCCAAATAAAGGAAGACCATAACCATGGAGCCGACCAAAAATAAATCATTGTCGAGCTGCATCATGATAAAGATCAGCAAAATAATAAACTGCGTCGAGACAAGCATGATCGAAAGGACGAACCATTTAAGCTCTTCCCATTTAATCACAGGGCCTTGAACTTTGAAAATATCACGTTGCGATTTGGTCAGCGTCCGCATAGAGAACGATGATAAATCATAACTCTTCACGGTACGAATATTATTAATAAAGTCAGTTAAACGAGAAAAGAAAACGTTATCTTTTTCATCAGCTTCCTCAATACGGTTCATCAAAACGCGGTCAAAGAACTGCATCACAGTGAACATCAAGAAAATCAATATCGCCACGCATAAGCCCGCAAGCGGGTTTAAAATTGTTAAGGCCAAAGTGGCGCCGATAAGCGTCATGGCAACGCTGATATTAATACTTTGCATTTCAAAAAAGCTCTGCATCGCGCGGCCACCTTTGCTCAGACGCGTTAATAATGCGCCTGTCGGGTGTTTTTCATGCCAATCCATTGGCATATCAACCATGCGCATGAAATAATCTTTATAGAAAGTCGCTTTGGTAAAATGGGCCAGTTTGCCTTCTAATATGCGTGCGGGGCCATTTAATGACCAATACATGCCGATCAAGACCAAATAAAGTGACAGCCACATAATCGCGCCGCCAACAACATCAACCCTATCCGCATATTGAATGTGGTTAATCAACTGCCCCAATGCGAATGGCTGCAACAATAAAGTGATATTGGCCAGAATGCCCAGTGCATAGGTTACAGGGATCCACAGACGCTGCCCATAAGCATAAAGCCAGCAATTGCGGAGCAATTCACGATAGACTTTAATGACGTTTGGCTTCTCGGATATATAATCCTCAGCCGTTTTATATTTCACTTGTTCATTTGTTTGAGATATTGCCATGTGCTTCTATATTGCTTATTTATATGAAAGGATTATAAAATGATAACCCCTTATTTATAACACAGGATAGAAGCGATGATAAAACACATTCTCATTTTTGCCCTTTTCTTTTCAATGCCACTGGCCAATACAGGCGCTAGCACAGCAAAATCAGTGCCGAAAAACACCGGTGAAATCACCCTGTCTTATGCGCCGCTTGTAAAGCGCATTGCCCCTGCCGTTGTGAATATATATACGAAACGAACCGTAACGCGGCGAGCGCATCCATTCATGAACGATCCATTTTTCAATCAGTTTCTGGGGCGCGGCTTTGGTGGATTAGAACGCCAAAGGGTTGAAGGCGCATTAGGATCAGGAGTCATTGTCGAAAAAGATGGCCTTGTCATTTCAAACGCCCATGTCATTAAAGGCGCAGACGAAATCACCGTTGTGCTGAATGATGGGCGCGAATACCCCGCCAAGACATTATTAAGCGATGAAAATGCCGATATTGCTTTATTGCAAATTGACCCAGGCGGTGAAGACCTTCCCTTTGCGGCGTTAGAGCCGAGCGAAAGCATGGAAGTTGGCGACCTTGTGCTTGCTATTGGCAACCCGTTTGGTGTCGGGCAGACCGTAACCAGCGGCATTGTTTCTGCGCTTGCTCGCTCGTCCCTAAATATTAATGATTTCAATTTCTTTATTCAGACCGACGCCGCGATTAATCCTGGTAATTCTGGCGGCCCGCTCGTGTCAATGCGCGGCGGCGTGGTCGGCATTAACAGCGCAATTTATTCACGTAGTGGCGGCTCACTCGGCATTGGCTTTTCTATCCCTTCAGAAATGGTGATGGCGATTATTTCCGCGCAGAAAAATAATCAAATTTCCGAATCTGGGCATGTGATACGCCCGTGGATGGGCTTATCAGCACAGGACGTCACGGCAGCCATCGCCGACAGCCTCGACTTAGACCGCCCCAAAGGCGCATTAATATCTGAACTGCACGAGGCAAGCCCTGCGCGCGCTGCAGGGTTAGAGCGCGGCGACCTTGTGATAGCCGTTAATGGCAAGTCAATACAAGATGCCTCTGAAATGCGCTTTCGCATCGCGACGACGCCGATTGGAGAAAAAGTGCGCCTAACCACCAGCGCCAAGGGCAAAGAAAAGACGTTATCGTTCAAAAGCATTTCACCGCCAGAAATACCTGCGCGCGAGACAGTAACCATTAAAGGCGAAAATTACTTTTCGGGGATGAGTTTTTCAAACGTAAACCCAGCGCTGATTGAAGAATTAAGCCAAAAGCTGCCAAGCGAGGGCGTTGTGGTTAGCGCCATGGGTAAAGGCACGCAAGCCAGCCGCTTTATTCGCCTTGGTGATGTGGTCGAAGAAATTAACGGCGTCACCATAAAAAGCCCAAAAGACGTAGAAAAAGCCATGAGCCAGAAATTAAATGGTTACCGTTTGGCTCTTACCCTAAACCGCAATGGTCAGCGCCAGCAAATTGCCCTAAGGTAGCGCTATGAATGATTTATTGAACTTTGATAGCCCTAAGAGTGCAGCCAGTGATGGTGCGCAAAATCAGGACAAGCCCTTGGCGGAATTACTGCGCCCAAGAACGCTTGATGATGTTATCGGGCAGCAACATTTAACCGACCCTACAAAAGGGCATTTGGTAAAGTTGCAAAAACAATCACACTTACCGTCCCTTATTCTATGGGGGCCGCCGGGCTGCGGCAAAACGACGATTGCCAAGCTGCTTGTTAAGGATAATGAGGCCTATCGCTTTGAACAAATTTCCGCGATATTTTCTGGCGTTGGCGATTTACGAGCTTTATTTGACAGCGCTAAGACGCGTAAGAAAAACGGTGTTCATACGGTATTGTTTGTTGATGAAATCCACCGCTTTAACAAGGCGCAACTTGATGCCTTTTTACCGGTATTAGAAGACGGCACATTAACTTTAATCGGCGCAACGACTGAAAACCCGTCTTTTTCACTGAACCCTGCTTTGCTTTCGCGCTGCAGCGTTTTGACGCTTAATCGCCTTGACGATGATGCTTTGGGTGAATTACTAACAAAGACCGAAGCCCATTTAGGCGTGGCGCTTAATATTGACCATGCCGCGCGCGGGGCGTTAATCAGCGCCGCCGATGGTGACGGGCGCTACCTTCTGGGCGCGATAGAAAAGCTTGCTTACCTTGAAAACGAAGCCCCGTTATCACGCCAAGAGCTTCTAGAGTTTATTAATCGCCGGGCCCCTTTATATGATAAAAAAGATGATGGGCATTATAACCTGATTAGCGCCCTGCATAAATCCATTCGCGGCTCTGACCCTGATGCCGCTTTATACTGGATGTGCCGGATGTTAGATGGCGGCGAAGACCCGCGCTTTATTGCGCGCCGTCTTGTGCGCATGGCGAATGAAGATATCGGCCTTGCCGACCCACAAGCCATTACGCAATGCACCGCCGCATGGGATGTTTATGAGCGCCTTGGCAGCCCAGAGGGAGAACTCGCTTTAGCGCAAGCTGCCGTTTATTTGGCATCAGCGCCTAAATCTAATGGTATTTACATGGCGTATAAAAAAGCGCTCGCCTTTGCCAAGAAAAACGGCGCACATATGCCGCCAAAGCATATTTTAAATGCGCCAACCAAGCTGATGGCGCAGCAAGATTACGGCGCGGGCTATGTTTATGACCACGACACACCAGAAGGGTTTTCAGGGCAAGATTACTTCCCTGAGACGTTAGGCCGTCAGCAATTTTATGCGCCGCCAGAGCGCGGCTTTGAACGCGACATTAACAAGCGCCTTAAATATTGGGCAAAAATCCGCGAAGAAAAGAATTGACATAATCCACCAATGTCTGTTAGATATAGCTCATAATTTTATTAATTGAGGGCACCATGTTCGGAATATTCAGCAAAAAAAACAAAGACAGTAAAGCTTCCTCCGCCTTAAAGCCTTATACATTCCCTACGGTTGCAGCCGATGGCTTTTTAGAGTTTTCAGACCTTGCGGAAATCACAGGCAATATTGGCGATAATGCAAAAATAAAAATCACCGGCTGTGGCGGACTTCTTGTTCGGGGCAATGTAGGCAACAACGTTGAAATTATCGTCAAAAATGGCACGGGGATGAGCAGCATCCTAAATATCGTTATCCGCAATGGCAAAGGCGCCAAGCGTTATGATGATAAAGTTTTTGAAGGCAATGTTATTATCGAAGGGCATTGCGGCGATGATGTTAGCATAGACACACATGGCGACATTCACGTAAACACTGTCGGCAATATGCTGACCGCCAAAGCAGGTCACGAATTTACTGCCCAGCGCCTTGGTGATTACGCAACGATAACAAGCTGCTTTGACACTAAAATTCAAGGCGAGAGTGGCGAGCGCACAATCATCACCACAGGCCATAGCGTTAAAACCGGCGATATCGGCGACAATTCAGAAATCAATGCGGGCTTTGATATAAAATGCGCTAATATTGGCGCCTACAGCGAGTGTGAAGCTGGCCACCGCATTAAACTCAAATCCACAGGCGAGCATTGTGTTTTAGAAGCTGGCTTTGACATTAAAATTGACAATTTGGGCACATCAAGCAGCGCAGAATCAGGCCATAATTTCAAGGCCGCCCTTATCGGCGATAGCTGTAGAGTGCAGGCTGGTTTTGATATTAAGGCCACAAAGGCATTTAATAATGCTGTCCTCGATTGCAGTTTTTCTGCAAAAATTGACAGCTATATTGATGCCCCGTCACAAGCAGAAACAAAAGCAGACGCGGCAACAGAAAACAAATCTGGTAAAACCCCTCCTAATTTTGATATCATGTAGGCCATGCACGCCAAGTTAGAAAAAATCATCGCGACCTTCACGCCGCAAAGCGATAAAGAAAAGCTTTCGCAAGATGCTTTATTGCGCTTACTGCCCGCATTGCCGCGCTGTTTATATCGCGACCATTTCGTCCCGGGGCATATTACAGGCTCTGGTTTTTTGGTGAGTGCCGATGGGCAGCGCATCTTGCTCAATCATCATAAGTTTTTGGATAAATGGTTACATTTTGGCGGACATGCCGATGGTGATGACGATATTTTAAATGTCGCCCGCCGTGAGGTCGAGGAAGAATCCGGGTTAAGCGATTTCGTCCTCGCTTATGAAGGCGTATTAAGCATAGACGTTCATGACATCCCAGAAAACACAGAGAAGGGCGAACCCGCCCATAAGCATTTTGATGTGATATTCTTATTCCGTTTAAATCACGGATCGAATGAAACGCCACAGATTAGCGACGAGTCGATCAAGTTAAAATGGGCGCCATGGAATGGGCTTGCGCAGTTTTCACTTGAACCGCACCTACAATCTGCGCTAGATAAAGCCCATAAGATCTTAAAAGAGACACAGGCTGACGCAGCCTAGAATTTGGTTTAACAATGTTTACATGGCTATCATGTCTATCTGTCGCCGCTGGTGGCGCTGTTGGCGCGGTATTACGATATGGCGTAAATCACGCCACCGTTAGCCTATGGGGCCTAAACTTTCCGATTGCGACGATGATCGTTAACATATTAGGATCGTTCATACTCGGGCTTATTGTTGGGCTGTTTGCGCATTTTGGGCAGCCCGCCCCGGCCATGCGTACATTTTTGATCACAGGAATGCTCGGCGCGTTTACCACATTCTCTACATTTTCACTCGACAGCGTTACATTATTTGAGCGTTCTCAATATGGATTTTTAGCATTTTATCTCATTGGCTCAATTGTTTTTGGCATTGGCGCCTTTCTTCTCGCAATATTTTTAGTTAGGACACTCACAACATGAGCGGCGTTCAGAATGTATCAGTAACAAAAGACGAAGACGGACAGCGCTTAGATCGCTGGCTTGGCAAACGCGGCGTACCTTTTTTCCTTGCCCATAAATTTTGTCGCTCGGGTCAGCTACGCATTGATGGCAAACGTGCCAAGGCCGATGTTCGCCTTAGCGAAGGTCAGAATGTGCGCATTCCGCCCTATACACCAAAAGACGAAGCTCCCAGAGAGAAAAAGCCATTATCACTGCAAGATCGTGAATATATCCGTGACCTCGTGATTTATGACGACGGGCAAATCATTGCGATCAACAAGCCCAGCGGCCTAGCCACGCAAGGCGGCACAGGCCTAAAGCAGCATGTTGACCGCCTTATCGAAGGATTGATTAAGCGTGACGGCGTTAAGCCACGCCTTGTTCACCGCCTTGATAAAGACACCTCTGGCGTATTGCTACTTGCCCGCTCAGCTGAAATGGCGCGCTTGCTGGGGCAGTCCTTTAAATCTAAGGATATTAAGAAAACCTATATCGGCATTTGTATGGACGTACCTGAAATACCACAAGGTGAAATTAAAGCGCCGATTTTGAAAACTGAAATGGGCCAAGACAAAGACCGCATGGTTGTGTCAAATGAAGGCAAATACGCCCTTACTGAATATAAAACGCTCGACCGCGTCGGTAAAAATGTCGCACTCATGGCCTACCGCCCACAAACTGGGCGCACCCACCAAATCCGCGTCCACAGCACTTATATAGGCTGTCCATTAATTGGTGACTTTAAATATGGTTATGACCCCGAAGATTTCAAAGCGATCGGCCTAAAAAAACGTTTGCACCTCCATGCTTATAAGATAAGCTTGCCTTATCCTAACGCGCCGCACAAAACGCTTGATTTAACTGCGCCGCTGCCAGATGATTTCAAATATAATATGAAGGCCCTCGGCTTTGATACGCATATTTCAGCTGATGATTTAGAATTTTAAACACAGGTTTAAGCGCAAGGAAAACCCGAATATGACAAGCTCCTCTGCTCCTTTGGATACTCCAGAAAAAAAGAAGTCTAATCCGATTATTCGGTGGGTTTTCCGCCTTGTTATATTTTTTGTCGTCGTTGTTGTTTTCTGCCTCGTGGCGATGAACGTTTTGAACGGCACTGGCAGCGTGCAAAAATCGAGTATTGAAAGCATTATTGGTGACGTCTTTAAAGGCAATGGTTATATAAAAAATCTTCACCAGTTCTCTGCGCTACCTTACGTCACATTAGAGATTGAAGATTCCGTTGTTCTCGATGCACGGGATGAAAAAAGACTTTTGATGAATGCTGATTACTTTGCATTCCATACAGGGCTTATTAATATCATTCTAAAGCGCCCTATATTTAGACGCATCGAAGTAACAAACTTCTTTGCGGCGCCCGGCACGTTGGCTAAAAAGGCGATTATTATTGATCATGTAAAACCAGTAGAGGGCAGTAATAAACTCTCGATCAAAGGTCAATACAGTAAACTCCCATTCGCTTTTACCGCAGAAATGGAACCGCTCTATGCGGGGAGTGACTTAACTTATGGCTTTAAGCTCGCGGAGGTAAGTACGGTTGAAGGCACAATTAGCGATCTGGAGTTTTCATTTAATACCTCTAATGCTGGTAACGGCATGTTATTTGATAATTTAATACTACAAAGAAACGGCAAGCCTCTGGCGACCGGCTCAATTAAAATTGCACAAGGCCTAGACATCGTTGCCGACTTACTGGTTAACAAAGCCAACGTCCATGCGACACTACATTACGATACAAGTGGCGCTGGTGATAAAACACGCATTAAAGGCGAAATGCGTGTCAAAGCACTTGACCTATCAACCATTAGCAGCGAAGACGATGCGATAAAAGCGCTGCACGATGCTAGCCAAATGATACTCGCCTTGATTAACGCACCCGTTGATGTTTTGTTTCGTGATCCAGATGCAGAAGAAAAACATAGCCCCTTATTTGCCGGCTTAGACGTTGATATCGACATACAGCTTAAAAACCTCCAATTTAAGGGAGCGCATTTAGGCGACTTGCAGATACCTGTTAAAATAACGGACGACGCATTAACTGTGCCTCAGCTCTCTGGGCAGCTTAACGGCGGCGCGGTTGTCGGCAGCCTTGCGCTTCATGAAAACAAGGCGCGTGAGATCGTCTATAGCCATGACATTGCGCTCAGCCAGTGGGATTTCGGCCAGTTTTTAACTGATTTAGAAACCAGCCATAGTAACATTAAAGGCAAAGCTAACGTCAAAAGCATCATAACGTCCACCGCCCCCGCCCTAAATAAAATTATCAACGCTACACAAGGCGCTTTTAACATCGTCGTCGCAGACACTGAAATGAAAAGCGCGGTCGCAGATAAACTGCTATCTGGCCTCGTCTATGCGCTCATTCCGAAATTGGAAGATGAAAGCACGAGCCAAATCAATTGCGCTATCGGTCATTTTAGCATTAAAGACGGCATTGCGAGTGTTGACGCTTTATTCGCGGACACACCAAGCCTTCAGCTTGCCGGTAGAGGTGATCTCGATTTGATAAAGCAGCAATACAACCTCAAACTCACGGCGGAATCGAAGGGCGCAGCATTATTAGATGTCATGCCATCTGTGCGCCTTAAAGGCCCGTTTAAAGCCCCTCAAATCGGCAAGAATCCCAGCGGGTCATTGCTCGGCATGGCCAACCCCGCCCTCCTCGCGGAGAGCTTGACGGTTTTTGGTCTTGGAAAAGACCATATTTGCAGCCAGTTTTTGGCCGCTAAACAAGACAACCCAGCACCCATTATAGACAGTAAAGAGTAGAGCCCAGCCAAATGAAACGCTTTTACAAAAACGCAGAATACACACAAGACGAACATGGCCATTTTAACATTGCGCTTGATGAACGCCCGATTAAAACGCCCGCAAAGAGCGCCCTTACATGCCGAAGCGAAGCTTTAGCAAAGGCGGTCTGCCTAGAGTGGAACGCACAGCAAGAAAAAATTCTGCCGCACACCATGCCCGTTACACAATATTGTTACACTGCGCTTGATTACATACCGAAAAACCGTGATGAAATTATCAAGACAATACTTAACTTCCTTGATACGGACTTAACATGCTACCGCGCAGAAACCCCAACCAAGCTGGTTCAACAGCAGGCCGCCGCTTGGGACCCTTTTCTAGTGTGGTTTAAAAATCAGTTTTCTTATTCGCTACAAACAACGACAGGTTTAAGCGCATTAAAACAAGACGGCGCCGCGCATAAAGCCGTCCACGTACATGTGCATAGCCTGAGCGATGAACAGCTTGCGATTGCACAAGCCTTAACCGCGGCATGTGGATCTTTGATTATGGCGTTATGCTTCGTTAAAGGTGACGCCAAAAAAGACGCGGTTTTTACCGCGAGCTTTGTTGAAGAACTTTATCAAGGCGCCATTTATGATGAAGATCGCTATGGCATTGACCCAACCCAAGACAAGCAGCGCGCACGTTTAAACTCTGACCTTGATGCTGCGCAGATTTACCTATCCACCTTGGGTTATTTTTAGATCGCATTTGAGATATATGCCATTTGAAACTTAATGACAAAAAATAGACTAGATGGTACAATATCATCATGTCTGCACAATTATCGGCCAAAGGCCTAAAAACAAGATCAGAAATTTTAGACGCCGCTTACGGGCTTTTTCTTGCACGCGGTATCCACGCGACTAGCGTCGATGATATTCTTGAACGCTCAGGCAAGGGCAAAAGCCAATTCTACCATTATTTTAAAAACAAAGAAGACTTGGTTCACCGCCTATTACAGGCCCATTTAACCGAAATTAAAGAGGGCAAAATGCCCTATGACATCGCAATTACAGACTGGGATGATTTGGAGAAATGGGTTTATAAGCTCGTTGAGTTTTATCGTTCCCTGGGTGAGGCAAGCGGCTGTATTCTGGGCATGATCGCACAGGAGACCATGCCAGAAGAAGAGTTAATCCGCCAAGATATTCAGATGATTTTTGATGCAAAAATGAAAAGACCTCGCAATTTCTTTATTGGCCTCGAGGCTCAAGGGGCGCTGCGCAACGGGATTAATGCAGAGGTGATGACGAACCTCCTACTGAGCATGATACAAGGCAGCGTGTTATTGGTTAAACTATACCAAAACGAACAGATCATAGATGAAGGCATTGGCGCGATTGTCAAAGCCTTAAAAAGTTTTGACACGCAACACAAATAGCGCCGCGCGTATTAAGACGAACAACACAGCTTGACTTGTGTACCCATTAGTACATATTTCTACCAGATAAAAATGTTAAAAGGAATTTTCTGAGCATGGACCGCCTTATAATTAATTACGCAAAAACGATTATTAAATTTCGCTGGCTCGTCATCTTGCTCGCATTGCTCAGTGTTATCGGCGCCGGCTATGGCGCTAAAAACCTCGGCTTTTCCAATAACTACCGCGCGTTCTTTTCGCAAGAAAATCCTGAGTTAACCGCATTTGAGACATTTCAGAACACCTATACGAAAAACGACAATATATTATTCGTGATTAAACCAAAGACCCAGAAAGTCTTTTCCGCCAATGTCATGGACGCTGTTGAAAAAATCACGGAAGAGGCATGGCAAATTCCTTACGCAATTCGAGTCGATTCCTTGACGAATTTTCAATATAGCTATGCAGATGGGGATGACCTCATCGTCGAAGACCTCGTGTACGATGCGAAATCGCTTAGTGATGAGTATTTAGCCACGCGCCAAGATATCGCCCTCAAAGAACCGTTACTTAAAGGGCTTTTAATTGCCAATGATGCCAAAGCAACTGGTATTAATGTTGTCTTGCAATTCCCTGAAAAAAGCATCTCTGAAGTCCCTGCATCCGCAGGCTACGCCAAAAAGATTGCCGACCAAATCCGCGCAGAATATCCTGATTTAGATATCGCCCTCACCGGCGTGTCAATGATGAATGATGCCTTTGCCGAAGCAGGCAAAAAAGATTCGATGACCCTTATGCCGATCATGTTCGCTATTCTTATGTTGGTGATGATTGTCACTCTACGCTCTTTCAGCGCGACATTCGCAACCTTTATGGTGATTAACTTTTCTCTCGTCATTGCGATGGGCATTGCGGGCTATCTTGGTATTTTACTGACGCCCATATCCGTCACTGCGCCAACAATTATTTTAACCTTAGCAATCGCAGATTCGATTCATATCCTCGTCTCAGCCTTTCAAAACATGCGCCAAGGTGCAAGTAAGCAAGACGCGTTGGTCGATTCTATTCGTGTCAACTTTATGCCCGTCAGCATCACATCACTCACAACCATTGTTGGTTTTTTGACCCTTAACTTTTCAGACTCCCCGCCATTTTGGGACCTCGGCAACATCACTGCGATTGGTATTTGCGCGGCGTGGCTTTACTCCCTAACTTTTTTGCCAGCGTTGCTTAGCTTACTGCCGCTTAAAGTAAAAGTGAAACAGGGCGCCGCCGACAAAGATTCCCTGCTTACACGCTGGTTAGAATCGCATGGCCGTTTTGTCGTCAAATACAGACGAAGCGTTTTAAGTGTCATGACGTTGATTGCCGTCGCGTTAATCGCCGCCTTACCGCAAATTGAACTAAATGACCAATGGGTTGAATATTTTGATGAAAGTATCGAGTTCCGCCGTGACGCGGATTTTGGCATGGAACATTTAACCGGCGTTTACCAAGTTGAGTTTTCTATCCCTGCAAAAAATGCGGGCGGCGTTAGCGAGCCTGAATACTTAATGCATCTTGATAATTTTGCAAACTGGCTACGCGGCGTTGATGGCGTACGTCACGTCAACAGCGTGACTGATATCATGAAGCGCCTAAACAAGAACCTGAATGGCGATGACCCGGCATGGCACAAGCTGCCAGAAAGCCGCCCTTTAGCGGCGCAATATTTACTGCTTTATGAAATGTCTTTGCCTTACGGCCTAGATCTTAATGACCGCATAAACATTGATAAGTCAGCGAGCCGTATTACCGCAACGCTTGATAATGTGACAACGCAACAAGTGCGTGGTTTTATTGAAAACTCACAAGGTTGGCTTAAAGATAATGCCCCCGAATATATGATGAGCAAGCCCACGGGGGCGACCGTGATGTTTTCTTATATCTCACAGCGTAATATTGAAGGGATGCTCAAAGGCAATGCGATTGCGATTATCGCCATTTCACTTATCTTGATGCTTGCCCTGCGCAGCGTGAAGCTCGGCGCCTTATCAATCATACCAAACGCCATCCCTATACTCATGACCTTTGGTATTTGGGCACTGACATTCAACCAGATTGGCATGGCTGCCGCGGGCGTATCCGCCGTTGCTTTGGGCATTGTGGTTGATGATACGGTGCATTTTATGTCTAAATATTTACGCGCGCGCCGTGAAAAAGGCTTAAACAAAGCTGATGCGAGCATTTACGCCTTTAAAACCGTCGGTGCGGCGCTCGTTGTTACAACTATCGTGTTGACCGCAGGCTTTTTAGTGATGTCCACCTCTAGCTTTATGGTCAACGAACAGCTCGGCTTGATGACTGCGGCGACAATGATTGTTGCCTTGATTATCGACTTTACCCTGCTACCGAGTTTATTATTACTCGGCAATAAGGATAAAGCCACTGAAGACGAACAACAGGACGATGTATAAAAAAATTGCAAATTCTGACATAACGCAAGGATAACAAAACGATGAAAACAACCAAAAAAATATCAATGCTTCTACGCGGCGCCATGCTTTCTAGCTGCTTTATCTTTAGTGCTGCCACGCTGCCTGCTCATGCGATGGGCGATGAAGAAAAAGGCTATGAAATCGCCAAAGCTTCGGACAGGTCTGACAATGGTTTTAACGATCATAAAGTCACCATGAAAATGGTGCTGCGAAATGCGCAAGGCCAAGAAACAACGCGCGAAATGCGTTTCAGCGTCAAAGAAGTTCCAGATGAAAATGAAGGCGACAAGTCACTGATTATTTTTGATTCCCCTGCCGATATTGCCGGCACGGCGCTGCTGTCACACACCAATATTTTGAAGCCCGATAATCAGTGGCTGTTATTTCCTGAATCAGGCAAGGTTGCGCGTATATCGTCAAAAAACAAATCAGGCCCCTTTGTTGGCAGCGAGTTTGCTTTTGAAGACTTCACATCGCAGGAGCTTAATAAATATAAATACAAATTCCTCCGTCAAGAGGCTTGCCCGAATGCCGCAGAATTAACCTGTGATGTTGTTGAGCGTTTCCCGCTTTATGAGCGCTCAGGCTACACACGCCAAATTGGCTGGACGGATACAGAAACGCTACAGACCAGAAAAATTGATTTTTACGACCGTAAAGATTCATTGCTTAAAACATTAAGTTTTACCGACTATGAACTTTATGAAGATAAGTACTGGCGCGTTCACGTCATGAAGATGGTTAATCATCAGACCGGCAAATCAACAGACCTTGTCTACGGTGATTATAACTTTCATAACGGCCTTGATGATAAAGACTTTGTCAAAGGCGTATTAAGCACGCTATACTAATGAAACCTTGGGGCGCTTCGCCCCATTTTTTCACATATATTATATCAGGTGCCTTCATGAAGCGTTTCTTGCCCTTATTTTGCTTTGCCGCCCTTACGGGATTGACAATTTATCACAGCCAAACAGTGCAAGCTGGTTCATGGCGCATTGGCGGCTATACCGCGCTTGAAGCGCGCGCCTTTACTCAAGACCATAAATGGCCCGAGCAAAATGACAGGATGGATTTATCACTCATCCTTACCCCTGAATTTCGTTATAAAAGCGATGAGCGGAACCACCGCGTTAATTTTATCCCGTATCTACGTGGCAGCAATGTTGATGGCGAGCGTTCACATGCGGATTTACGTGAAGCTTACTACATGTTTTTAGGCGATGAAATTGAGTTTCTAGTCGGCGCAAACAAGGTCTTTTGGGGCGTTGCAGAATCGCAGCATTTGGTCAACATCATCAACCAAACCGACCTCATCGAAGACCCTGACCAAGAAGATTATTTGGGGCAGCCCATGGTACAAATTGCTTCACAGCGCGACTGGGGTAAAGTCACCGCTTATGTTTTACCTTACTTCCGTGAGCGCACATTAACCGGTGAAGATGGTCGCCTACGTGCCGCCCTACCTTATGACACAGAAAATGACCCGACATTTGAAAGCAGCGCCAAAGAATGGCATACAGATTTCGCGCTGCGTTATAGCCATTATTTTGGCGACTTTGATGTTGCCCTTTCATATTTTTCAGGCACAAGCCGCGAACCGACGTTCAACATCACTCAGCTAGGCGAGCTACGCCCACATTACGGCCTGATTAACCAGTTCGGCGCTGAGCTACAATACACTACGGAATCATGGCTATGGAAGTTTGAAGCCATTGGACGCGAAGGCATGGGCGATAAATTCGCCGCAGCGGTTGGTGGTTTCGAATATAGTTTTTATCAACTTTTCGACAGCGCTTATGACCTCGGTCTTTTGCTTGAATATCAATATGATGGGCGTGACACAAATAAATCACCACAGACCATTGCAAATAATGATATTTTTGCCGCTGCGCGCCTTGCTTTTAATGATACGCAAGATAGCGAGATCCTCGCCGGCTTTACAATCGACCACGAAACACAAGATAGCTTTATCAATCTCGAAGCAGAAACCCGCATTGGTGATAATTATCAAATCGAGCTGCGCGCACGCTTTATTGTTGGCGCAGATCAAGGCGAGGATTTATACAGCTTTGCTCGAGATGATTATGTGCAGCTGCGTTTAGCGCGCTATTTCTAAACATTCACCTTGCATCCATAGGCTGAAAAGACAATAATCTTATTGCCTTTTCAACTGTGCTGAATGGATTTAGACAATGACGAAACAACGTATACTTATCATTATAATTGCCGTTATTTGTAGCTTTGCTGGCTATATGCTGATTCATAATGTTCGCGCGCCACAGGATACAAATTCTGCTCAGAAAAGCGACACAGTCAAGCTGGCTGAAATCCACAAAGAAAAGGCCTTTAACGCCGAAGAGTTTACCTTAGACAACGGCATGCGCGTTGTGTTGATTGAAAACCACCGCGCCCCCATCGTTTCACACATGGTATGGTATAATATCGGTGCGGCCGATGAAGACTGGGGCAATTCAGGCATTGCACATTTCTTTGAGCATTTAATGTTTAAAGGCACCCAAACGCTTGAGCCTGGCGAATATTCAAGAACCGTACGCGCCCTTGGCGGCAATGACAATGCCTTTACCAGCCAAGACTACACCGCTTATTTCGTTAATATCGCGACTGAAAATTTAGAAAAAATCATGCGGATGGAAGCCGACCGTATGGTGCATTTAGACATTCCAGAAGACCATTTCCTTTCTGAGCGTAATGTCATTTTAGAAGAGCGCGCTCAGCGCACTGATACCAATCCTGCGGCGCGCCTGTTAGAGACCATGCGCGCAAATTTATTCCCCAACCACCCTTACGGCATTCCCGTCATTGGGTGGAGAGCGGAAATTGCCGCGCTTGCCCACCAAGACGCGATGGATTTCTATCATAAATGGTACGCACCAAATAACGCTATTTTAGTTGTTGCGGGCGCAATTTCACGCGCAGAGTTAGAACCATTAGCGCAAGAGATCTATGGCAGCATTCCTGCAAAAGAAAAAACCCTGCGCCCTCAAAATAGCGCCCCTGTACTACCCGGAGACAAATTAGTGTCTTATGAAGATGGCCAAGTCCAGCAAACACAGTTCATCCGCCTCTGTCGCGCGCCGAGCTACAACACCGACAAAGCCGCATCTTTAGCGCTTGATATTGCTGTAAATATTATGGATGGCGGCTCAGCAACGCGGCTTTACAAAGCGATTGTCAGTGAAAAGAAACTGGCAAGCGCAGTGTCCCTTTCCTATTCTGGCTTTTCTAGAGATGAAAGCACATTATCGCTTAGCGCCGTCCCACGTGAAGGGGTCAGCCTTGCCGTCGTGGAATCTGCGATTGATGATCAACTGGCCAATTACATTGCAACGCCGCCAAGCGCGGTAGAAATTCGCGAAGCCAAAGACCGCCTGATTGACAGCGCCGTTTTTGCACGTGACAGCTTACAAAGCCCCGCATATATCTTTGGACAGGCACTGAGTACCGGCCTTACTATGGATGACGTTGAATACTGGACATATGATATTGAAACCGTCAGCGACGATGCCGTAAAAGACGCCATTAAGCATTTAATGGCTCCTGATTTATGTGTAAGCGGACGCTTACTGCCAAAAGGCGGCGATCCTGCGCTTAACCCTGCGCCAGATGCAACTGACACAAACGCAGACAAAACCACGCCAGTTCATGGAGGTTCAGATGAATAGTCAGACCGCGATCAAACCACAATCACACCGTTACTTATTGACGCTTGCGTTATTTTGCAGCTTGGCACTCACGAGCTTTACCGCGCAAGCAGCAGATACCGATAAGCCCTTTATCTCTGTGCAGGAATTAAAGACAAAATCGGGCATTGAGGTTTGGTTTGTCGAAGACCACAGCGTCCCTGTGCTGTCGATGCAATTTTTATTCAAAAATGTCGGCGCCGCGTATGAAAGCGATGACAAACAAGGCCTTGCAAGGCTTGTGTCCAACACATTGGATGAAGGCGCGGGCCCTTATGATGGACAGGCGTTCCAAAAACAGCTGAGCGACCATTCTATCGCCTTGTCTTTTAGCTCATCGCGCGATCATTTCTCTGGCGGCCTCAAAACGCTGACGCGTTATCAAGATAAAGCCTTTACGCTAACAAAGCTTGCCCTGACGGCACCGCGCTTTGAAGACGAAGCGATTGACCGGATGCGCGCGGCGAATATTGCACGGATTAAATCATCCCTCGGTAAGCCCGGCTGGAGCGCGGCCCGCCTATTTAACGATGTTTTATATGGCGACCACCCCTATGCGAAGAATAGCGGCGGGACAATATCCTCACTGACTGCGCTTAATGCGGATGATTTGAAAGCCTATGTCGACACGATGCTGACGAAAGACCGTTTGAAAGTTTCTGTAACAGGTGACATTAGCGCCGATGCGTTGCTGCGCGCGATTGATACGATATTCGCAGACTTACCTGAAAGCAATGCGAATGCCCCCACATTAGTCGAAGACTTCATATGGCCTGACAATGGTAAATCTGTGCTGTTTCACATGAACGGCGTGCCGCAAAGCAAGATTATGCTTGCCTTGCCTTCTGTGCGGCTTGATGACCCGCGTTATTACACCATGAAACTGCTAAACACTATTTTGGGCGGCAGTGGCTTTGGTTCGCGCCTGATGGAAGAAATACGCGAAAAGCATGGCCTAACCTATGGCATTTATAGCTATATGTCCGAAGGCCAAGCCATGCAGACTCTGCAAATTGATGCCTCTTCACAGAACGATACGGTTGCCGAATTACTCAGCCGTACAGTTGACGAGCTGAAGAAAATCAGCACGGAAGCGGTCAGTGAAGATGAATTAAACGCACATCGCGATTACTTAATTGGTTCAATGCCGTTACAGTTAACCTCAACCGATAAAATATCGGCGCTGATGCAGTTTTTGCAGACGCAAGATTTACCAAGTCATTATTTTGACGCCCGTGCCGCGAGTTTAAAAGCAGTCACGGTAGAAGATGTACAAAGCCTAGCGCAAGAGTTCTTAGATCAAGGCAAAGCTGTGACGATTGTCGCCGGCGGCGCGACGCTTGACGCCCTTAGCTCCGATGAAACGCAGCTTAATGCATTCCTTCCCGTTGATCAGCTGCCAAATGTGGAATAAATCATGCCCCCTTTAGAAGACAGCGCCGTTTGGCAGCAATTAGAGCAATTCGGCCGTGACGCACAGCATCTCTCCATTGTCGAACGGTTCGAACGTGACCCTAAACGCGCAGAAAGCTTCACGATTAGAAGTGACGGCCTTTATTTTGATTATTCCAAAACCACACTAGACAGTAAAAGTTTAAAAAGCCTTCACGCCCTCGCCAAAGCCCAAAAGCTTGATGAAGCGAAGAAAGCTATGTTTTCTGGCGAACATATTAACACCACCGAAGATCGCGCCGTTTTACACGTCGCGCTACGTGCGCCGCAATCCGCACAGTATATGGTCGATGGCCGTAATGTCAGCGATGATATACATGCGACTTTAAACGCGATGGAGCGCCTGTGTGCAGACGTACATAGCGGAGCATGGCGCGGTCATAACGGCCAGAAAATTGACACCATCATTCATATTGGGATTGGCGGCTCAGACCTTGGCCCCTATATGGTTTGTGATGCCTTAAAGCCCTATGCTAAAGACGGCCTTAACATCCATTTTGTTTCCAATGTTGATGGCGCCGCATTACAAAGTACTCTGCAAAAAGTCAATGTTGACAGTACTTTATTCCTGATTGCTTCAAAAAGCTTCACGACAGAAGAAACCATTAAGAATGCGACCAGTGCGCGGCAATGGTTTTTGCAAACAGCAAAGGCGAGCGAAGACAGCATCGCCAAACATTTTGTGGCGATGACCGTCAATAAGATAGCCGCGATTGATTTCGGCATTGATACCGACAACATCTTTCCTTTTGGTGATTATGTCGGCGGGCGCTTTAGCCTGTGGTCGTCTATTGGCCTGCCTATCGCATTATATCTCGGCTTTGAAAACTTTCGTGCCTTGCTTAATGGTGCGCACGCGATGGACGAACATTTTCGCAGCGCACCGATGGATAAAAACCTGCCCGTGACGTTGGCGCTTATTGGCCTTTGGCATCGTAACTTTTGCGGTTATGACACCTTGGCTATTATGCCCTATGCGCAGAATTTACAGCATTTCCCTGCCTATTTACAACAAGTGGATATGGAATCAAACGGTAAAGAAATTGACCGCCATGGCCGCCCACTGCCTTATGGCACAGGGCCGACACTGTTTGGCGCAAGCGGTACAAATGGCCAGCACGCTTTTTATCAACACATCCACCAAAGCAAAGTCATTACCCCATGTGAGTTTGTCGCCATAAAATCACCGCTATCGTCGGTGGAAGGGCATCATAATACGCTGCTCTCCCACGTCATCGCGCAATCACGTGCCTTGATGATCGGGCGTAAAAACGGGGAAACCATACAGCAACCCGAGAAATACTTTAGCGGCAATCGTCCTTCAACCACTTTAATCCTTGAGGCGTTAACCCCGTTTTCATTAGGGCAGCTCTTGGCGCTTTATGAACATAAAATATTTGTACAAGGGCACATATGGGGATTAAACAGCTTTGATCAGCCCGGTGTTGAACTCGGCAAAATCTTGGCAAAAGGCATTGCCCAGTACATTGCGCGCAGCAAGACAGCACAGCATGAATCATCAGGCCTAGATCCATCCACGCAACAAATCATGTCGTATCTCTTTGAAGAATAAAGATATTTAATTAAAGATCTTTTTATTAAAATGCTTCATAATAAGAATCAAGTTATAAGAATCTAACTTATGGGGAAGAGAATAAAATGGCAGGCCACGATTCTGGGCTACCGCCTGTATCACAGGCAGAACTCGATAAAGCGATAAAAAATCACGCTATGTATAGCGAAGGCTCTGTGGGTGGCGCGCGCGCTGTGTTGAATGATCGCGATTTATCTGACCTTAATTTTCGTGGTGCCAATTTGTCTGGCGCAGACTTCTCTCATTCACTTTTTAAGAATGCAAATATGGCGGATAGCGACTTTAGTAGCGCCATATTTTTTGGCTGCGACTTACGCGGTGCAAACCTTGAAAACGCAGACCTTACAAAAGCTGATTTTCGTGGTGCACAGGTTATTGGCGCAAATTTACGTGGCGCAAACTTAAACAAAGCTGATTTACGCAAAGGACAAGTCATGTCCTTTGCAAAAACAGCAAAAGGGGACGGTCCGCAACATGATGGCCGCACCTTATTCACAGGCGCATATTTATCAGAAGCCAATTTAAATGGTATTCGCGCCTCTGATGTTGATTTCACAGATGCTGATTTATCAGCTGTACTGCTCACAGATGCTGATTTAAAAAACGCCAAATTTCTAGGCGCAAACCTTGAAGATTCAGACCTTTCAGGCGCGGTCTTAACCAACGCCAATATGAACGGCGCGATTATTACAGGGACAAAATTTGAAGCTGTGGAACGTGGCGGGCTAGACCTCACCGACACAATTAGTGATAAAAGCGCCGGCGAACAACTAGAGAAGTCTGCCAAAGATTTAAAGTCACTGCTTTTAGAACATGTCACATGGATTGAGACCGCCGGAAAAAAAGGTACGCAACTTAATCTAAGTGGTTATGATCTACGTGGCATTACCGCATTTAACAAAATTCCACTAACCGCATGCCGCGCTGAAAAAGCCGTTTTTATTGGCATGGATATGTCATCGATGCATTTACAAAGCGCTCATTTTGAACATTCTGATTTCAGAGACGTCAAACTGCATAATGCTGACATGCGCGGTACGCATTTTGAAGGCAGCAACTTTACCCGCGCCAATTTGGATGGCGTAAAAGCCTGTCCTTTACAGTTCGGTAAAGGCCAAATCGTGACGAATATGAGCGGCTGTAGCTTTAAATATGCCAGCCTAGAAAACGCTGACCTTAGAAACGTTGACTTTACCAACGCAGACCTTCGTTATGCCAACTTAAATGGCGCTGATTTACGCGGTGCAACATTCGCAGGCGCAAACCTGTCGAGTGTTTATTTTGAAGATGCGCAAATTGATGATGACGCGCTTGTCGGCTTCATCACATAAGCGTTATCCCCGTAATTTAAGGCGTTGAAACGCGATATTCTCTGACAACGCAAATGATTTGCGCTAAACAATGACTATGCGCATTAGATATTTACCAGAAACACTGATTAACCAGATCGCCGCCGGTGAGGTACTAGAACGCCCTGCTGCGGCTGTGAAAGAACTTGTCGAGAACGCGATTGATGCGCGCGCAAACCGCGTTGACGTAGAAATACGCGATGGCGGCAAAACCTATATTTGCGTCTCAGATGATGGGCACGGCATGAACCGCGAAGAACTGGTCGCCGCGCTTGACCGTCATGCAACATCTAAGCTACCTGATGATGACCTCCTCAATGTTGACCATTTAGGTTTTCGCGGTGAAGCACTACCATCCATCGCCGCGGTAAGCCGCCTAAGCGTCACTACGCGTGATGCCAATAGCGGCGAAAGCTGGAAAGTACTGGTTGAAGGCGGCAAAAAAGGCGATGTAGCCCCGACATCACACCCTGCAGGGACAAAAATTGAAGTCCGCGACTTATTCTTCGCCACCCCTGCCCGTCTTAAATTTATGAAGACTGAGCGCTCTGAATACACGGCAGTGAAAGACACCATGTTCCGCCTGTCTATGGCGTGGCCTGAAATTGCGTTTTCACTGACCCATAACGGCAAAAAGGTTCTCAACCTTTATGCTGGGCGCGCTGAAGACTTGTTTGGTCAAAGCCGCGAGCGTATGGAAGCTTTGCTTGGGCGCGACTTTATTGATAACGCCTTGGCGCTTGATGCCCAGCGTGAAAATGTCCGTATTACGGGCTTTGCTGGCCTGCCGACAATGAATAAAGCGACATCACAATGGCAGTATCTATTCGTCAATGGCCGCCCTGTGCGTGACAAATTAGTGCTTGGCGCAGTTCGCGGCGGCTATATGGATGTACTCGCCCGTGACCGCCACCCTATGGTCGCATTATTTGTTGATTTGCCCAGTGATGAAGTTGATGTCAACGTCCACCCAGCAAAAGCCGAAGTGCGCTTCCGTGACCCAAATTTAGTGCGCGGTTTAATGGTTAGCGCCATTCGTCATGCTTTGCATGATGGCGGACACCAAACGGCGAGCACGGTATCGCTCGCCGCCTTGCGTAATTTAGAAAAACAAAAAGCGCATTTAATTGAACAAGTTAACGCTGCGAACGGTAATGGCGCTTTGTTCCAGACAGATGCTAATGGCGCGCCAATCAATAACCCTACCGTGCCGCAAGGCTTTTATAGCCCCACGCAAAACGGCGCAGTGCCTATAAGTTATCGACAAAACCAAGGCTTTGCTGAAGCGCAGGCGGCACAAGGCGCTTATCAACCTGCTATTTTTCATGACGCACCATCTGCGCGCGCAGATCACCATGAATTTTTAGGCCACGTAGCACAAGGCATGAGCGAAGCCGCCCTAAAAGAAGAAGAAAAAAACCCACTCGGCGCAGCCCGCACACAATTACATGAAAATTATATCATTGCGCAGAACCAAGACGGCCTTGTGATTGTCGACCAACACGCCGCGCATGAACGCCTTGTTTATGAGCGGTTTAAAAACCAATTGGCCGCTGGCGGCATTGAAGTGCAAGGCCTGCTAACCCCTGAAATCATCGAAATGGATGAGGGCGATATTTCACGGCTGCTGCCCTTCGCTGACCAAATGAAGAAACTCGGCCTTGAGATTGAAGCCTTTGGCCCGGGGGCGATTGCTGTGCGCAGCATTCCTGCTTTGCTCGGTAAGGTCAACATCACAAAGCTTATACAAGACCTCGCCGACGAAGTCATAGAATATGGCAGTCCGCAGCGCCTTGAAGAAGAAATCAACCATGTACTGTCCACTATGGCCTGTCATGGGTCTGTACGTTCAGGTCGCCGCCTAAGCGCCGTGGAAATGAACCATTTACTACGCGAAATGGAAGAAACACCATCCAGCGGACAGTGCAATCACGGCCGCCCAACCTATATCAAGCTGTCCCTTAACGACATTGAACGCCTCTTTGGTCGCCATTAATCTTTTTGCACTTGACATATTGCCTTAATTTTCATAATCTGCCCTCAGGGATCTTGGGAGAGAGGGCATCATGTCGAATACATTATATTTAAATAAAGCGCAGCGCCTTAACGCCGCTGCAGATGCAAGGATTGAAGCCTATATAAATCAGGCCATAGATGCTAGCCATAACAGCACATTACAAAGCCAAGGCATAAGCACGGATATGATACGTGATGATTTAAATCTTATTTTTCAACAGTGGCAAGAACACACCAAACCCAGATTAGAACAATTTGATAATGGTCATAATTTACTGATTATCCCGCTTAGTGAAATAAAAATGCCTCTGAAGAAAAACAAAAAGAAAAACGCGATGTCTCGCACAGCTTCTGCGCGGCTACTCTTAAGCGATTCCAATGGGGCGGTGGATATTTTTCGCCTTGGCGGCGGCGATAAAGGCACAAAAAGCCTTGAAGATGGATTAAATTACTATACCAAAATCGCCAATGGTCAAATTGACCTTGATGGTAATCCGCGTCACGGACGCGCGATTGATAATTATGAACGCGGCGAATTTGAGAAAATATTCACCCAGCCCATCGCGCGTTATCAAGGCAAAACCAGCCCCGCCGCCTATTTACAAAGCAGGCTGCGTGAAGTTGCCAACAAATATGACTGTTTTGAAACTTTTGAGCGCGATAATTTAAGCGCCCTTATCCAAGATGTTGAAGCGACATGGCTTAAAAGTGCCAAATATAGTTTTTTGGCGATCGCAAATCGCAAAGCTTTGCGCGCGATACTGCTCAATAGCGCACCGTCCCTACATGATTATCAGTGGCTAACCCGCGATATTGATGCACGCGCGCAGGATAAACGCCTTGGCGCATTTATGAGCTATCCAGGGATGATGCCCCTATTCACCCGTAAAACCACAGAACAAACATATAGCAGAGGCCACGCCAAAGATATAGAAGCCAGCGTTCGACGCAAGCAAAAAGAAGATTTAGCAAAACATATTGATGATGGCCTATCCGTCGCCGCATCACTGAAAAACACATTTACAAATGCGTCCGACACAAAAGATACGCCTCCCAAATATTTAGGCGTATATCATGGCGCAAATGATACCGTATTCGGTAATAGCGCGTTAAAACTCTTGACGAAAAACATTGATAATTTGTCACATTTCAAACGCGAACATTACCCAAAAACCGCCAGAGAGTGGAGCGCATTTGATGACGACTGCTCACGTTTGAACAGGGCTGCACAACAAACTGGCATCCATATTAAAAGGCTTGTTGACCACTATGAAACGGCTTCAAATGGTACACAGAACTGGGGCGATATAGGTGATTTTATTCAAAAGATGACGAAGACTCTTATATTCCCGCTCGCCATACATATAGAGCAAGAAATGCAGAACAGTGAAGGCGGAGCGCATATTTCTGCAGCACAGGCGATGGGCAGCAAGAAAGTAAGCAATGCATTTCTAGAGTTATTTACGATACCGCAGCTCATACGCGGATCAAAAGAATGGCATGAGCGCACCCAAACGGTAAATGCCGCGTTAAAATCAATCTCCGTCGATAGCGACCTCAGCTGGCCTGAACTTATTCCTGAAACCGTTGCGCCCAATGGCGTTAAAATTGCCGCGCTGACATCAAAGCCAGAATTAGAGGATGAAGGCACCGCGATGGCTCATTGTGTCGGCGGCTATGCCAGTAACTGTATTCTTCAGGGCGCGCATATTTTGCATTTGTCCATAAGCGATAGTGATGGTACGCCCCATAACGCCACATTACAGCTTAGCGAAGTTAATCAAGGCGGTAGAACAACACTGAGCATTACACAAAACAGAGCCGAAAGTAACCGCCCCCCCGAAAGCCGATTATTAAAAGCGAGTGAGTGGCTAGTTAGCGCCATAAATGAACATAAAATTGAAGTAGACTGGCCAAAAATTCGCGAGGGTCGTAACAAAGCCGCCCAAAAGTACGAAGAAAATAAAATTATCAATCAAATCGGCTTTGACCCGCATAATATAGAACATTGCGAAACCGCGTATGAAACCATGAAACGCTTTTTACCGAAAAGAATGCAGGGCTGTTCATATCAAGACTACGCGATAAAGTCAGGCCTCGCCGAACAGATACGCCAGAGCTTTGAGCAACAAATCGCCGCGAGGGCCACCTTGATGGCTGCATCTTCAACGCCGTGCAACTCGCCAATGGGCGGATAGATATAAACTAGCTTGATTTCGCATCCGAGTTTGGCTAATCTCAGCGGCTAAAGAATAACTTATTTAAAAAAAGGATAAACGCGCATGTCTTTTGACAATGTACCTGCAGGCAAAGATTTGCCAAACGATATTAATGTAATCATTGAAAACCCAATGGGCGCGGCGCCGATTAAGTACGAAGTTGATAAAGATAGCGGCGCATTATTTGTAGACCGCTTCTTACATACGCCAATGTATTACCCTGGCAATTACGGCTATGTGCCGAACACGCTTTCTGGTGACGGCGACCCTGTTGACGTTTTGGTTGTGACCCATTTGCCCATCACACCGGGTGCCGTTTTACGTTCACGCCCCATTGGCGTTTTGAAAATGGAAGATGATGGCGGTCAGGATGAGAAAATCATCGCTGTGCCTGTATCAAAAATGATTCCATTATATGATGGCGTTGAAAATTACACAGATTTACCTAAAATCACCGTTGAGCAAATTGAACATTTCTTCACCCATTACAAAGACCTTGAGAAAAACAAATGGGTTAAGGTTCTTGGCTGGGCTGATGTTGACGTTGCCAAACAAATGATTATTGAAGGCCTAGAGCGCGCGCAAAAAGACAGCAAAGCGGCATAAGCGCCCGCATACCCATTATCTATTCCGAAGCCCTGTAGACCTGTTCTATGGGGCTTTTTCTTTATCTTTTGTATCGTAAATAATATTTAGTATTATTCGCAGCTAAAAGCCTATAAGTCAGCTGCAATTTCTGATATAATTTTTCAATTATAAAAAGACACGTTTTTTTGGGGTACAATTAACAATGACACAAGCTGCTTTACAGACAAAACCATTAATCACCGTTGAGGGGTTTCGTAATTTTGTCTATTTCCTATTCTTCTCAATTGCAATTATTGGCATATACACATTAACAGGTCATAGCTTCGCGAGCAGCGATGGCGCATCTGCACATATGTTAACAGACGAGCAAAAAGCAGCTCTAGTTAAGCATCCCGGCTCTATCTTTTGCTTAGTGATTTTCATGCTCTCTTATCTGCTTGTCTTGTTAGAAGAAAAAACGCATTTAAGGAAATCAAAGCCTGTGATGCTCGGCGCGGGCATTATCTGGGTAACGATTGGCCTTGTCGCACCAAGCTTTGGTTTCTCTCATCAGGATGTGCATGACGCCGTTTTCCACGGCCTCGAGGAATACGCATCCTTGCTGCTCTTCCTTCTTGCGGCAATGACCTATATTGCGGCGCTGGAAAACAGACAAGTCTTTGATGTTCTACGTACAAAGTTGATTAAATCTGGCATGAATAAGCGTCAGCTTTTCTGGACAACAGGCATTATGGCCTTCTTCCTTTCACCCGTTGCAGATAACCTCACCACCTCGCTCGTGCTTGGCGCAGTTGTTATGGCGGTTGGCGCCTCAGATAAAAAATATGTCGCCGTAAGCTGTGTAAACATTGTTTGCGCGGCCAATGCAGGCGGCGCGTTCTCCCCCTTTGGTGACATCACGACATTGATGGTGTGGCAAGCTGGCAAAGTTGAGTTCTTTGAGTTCTTTGCTCTATTCCTGCCTTCTGTTGTTTGTTTTATTGTTCCGGCCTTTTGTATGAGCTTTTTTGTTTCTAAAGAGAAACCATGGCACATGGAAACAGGGGCAAAACTTAAACCTGGCGCAAAATCGATGATCTTCCTTGGTATCTGTACGATTGCCATGGCTGTTGGCTTTGAACAAATGCTCGGCCTACCGCCATTTATTGGTATGATGACAGGCCTTGCTGTATTGATGTTCTTTGCTTATGTCGTACGTCACCAAACCAAAAACTCGCATGAAGACGAAGATTTCGACATCATTGAAACCGTTGCCGCAGCCGAATGGGATACGCTTTTGTTCTTCTTTGGCGTGATTTTCTCAGTTGGTGGCCTATCGTTCCTTGGTTATATGGAGGTTGCATCCAACCTTATGTACGTAGAATGGGGCGCAACAACAACCAATATCGCACTTGGTTTTGCATCGGCCTTGATTGACAACATCCCTGTGATGTTTGCCGTATTGACCATGGACCCTGAAATGACGCATTTCCAGTGGCTGTTAATCACATTAACAACAGGCGTCGGCGGCTCTATGCTTTCTATTGGCTCTGCTGCTGGCGTGGCTTTGATGGGCGTAGGCCGTGGTTCATACAGCTTTATGAGCCACTTAAAATGGACTCCGATCATTGTCTTAGGCTATGGCGCAGCTATTATCGTTCACTTCTTGGTAAACGGGCATATGCAAGGCCTGCAGGAAATCTCTCCGCTCGACCCTGCAATGCATCACTAAACACAGCATAATTATGGACTTACCAAGAGCAGGGCGCGATCGTCCTGCTCTTTTTTCTTGCGCTTTTTCATAAACATCGCCTATAGTAAACCATAAAAATAAAAAAATAAGAAAAACAGGGGAACGCAGTCATGGCTAAACAGCATAGACTTACAACATGGTTTAACAGCCGCGCCAAATCACGCATTACTAAAGGCCACATCATTGGCGCCGTTGCAGGCACAGCGCTCGCGATTGCTTTTGAGTTTGGCGGCGGCGTATACGATGCTGCCACGAGTGAAACCCATAACTTTCTAGCTGATAACTTAATCACAACTACAGTGCCAGCCCCTAGCGCTGCCTTAGTCGCAAGCCAAGCACCAGATTCTGATGTTTTTATCTTTGGCGGCTTCGCAGGGCTAGAGCAAAATGAATTAGATTTCGTCGTCAGCGAGCATTATCAACGCATCGAACGCACAGCACAAATTGCAGCCAATTACCATTATGACGTACCGAAATATGAAGACGTGATTCAAGGCCATGATGTTGTTGACATCGTAAGGCAGCTTGCCCCTGAGAAGTCTTATACGCATGACGAGATTAAAGCCTTGGTCGAGACATCTGCAAACAAAATGCTCAAAGCCCTTGATTACCGCTCCATGTATATCAACCACAACACCGCAAAGCGTTGGAATGATAGCGATAACAACATATCCCATTCTTTCGGCATCAACCTTGCCCCGCACCCAAAGGGCATAATCGTCGACTTTGTCGAGGATGGCCCTGCAAGAAAAGTTGGGTTGCAGCAAGGCGATATAATCACGCATATTAATAATGAAGATTTATCCGTATTACCGCCGTATCAACGTATTCCATATACACGTGACATCGGGCGCACAGGCGAAGCGACAACATTTAAAGGCGTTAAACACAAAACAGACACGCCTTATAGCTTTGAAATAACAGCAGGTGAGGTGAAAACAACCCCTGTACGAGCACAGATTGTTAATGAGTCATCCCTGTTAATTAAGCTCAGCAGTTTTTCACATAGCTCTAACGCAACATTTAGAAACGCGATCATCACCGCACAGGACAAATACGGTGACAAGCTTGAAAATATTATCATCGACCTACGTGATAATGGTGGCGGATTTGTCTATGCTGTGAATGACATGCTTGATGATGTAACAGATGGCGATACACTTGGTTATATACAGACGCGTATCAATACAGATAGCTTGTTTTCTCAGGCCTACGCGGCGTTTCAAGGTAAAGACCATTACGAGGATCATATCGATAGCACGGCAGGACAAATCACAGCGTTACCAATCCGAGTCCTCATCGATGATGATTCTGCTTCTGCTTCTGAAATTTTCGCTGGTAATTTACAAGATGTTGGCCGCGCCCAAATTATTGGCAAAACTGCCAGTTTTGGCAAAGCCACAATGCAACGCCCATTTGATATTGGCTACAACAAAGATGATTTATCCAAGATCAAAATAACCATGGGCGCGGTGTTCTTACCACAATCTGGCTCTTATCAAGGCATTGGCATCCAGCCCGACATTCTTGTCACGCCAGATTTTGAAGGCCAGACAGACCATGCTTATTTTGAAAAAGACAACGATAACATTCTGCGCAACCCAAGTGGCACAAGCGCAAAAGCATCTCCGTTTACATGCAGCCCGCACAGGCAGGATGACGACAGCCTGAAACAAATATGGGTTGAGAACACGGATATTTATAGCGGTTATACCAAGAAATTTAATATCGGAGCGGACACAGATTTACTCTGCGCTATTGATAGCTTTAATGAAGAAACGATGTACACGACCATCAAAGAGAACAGCCCCAAGCCAAGCGTATAAGCTGTTGTTTGACATAGCAAAACAGACAAAGTTCTGGACTTTTTTGCAACAGAGCAGTATAAGCCCTCATGTATAAAAGAGTAATCTTATAAAAAGAGAGTGTGCGCTATGCTGCGTTTAGTCCGTCGTTTTCATTTAACGCAAGACCCTAAAACTGACATATTATCTGGCTTTACTGTTGCCTTGGCCCTTGTGCCGGAGGCAATTGCGTTTGCGTTTGTTGCAAAGGTTGACCCTCTAGTTGGTCTTTATGCCGCTTTCTTTGTTGGTTTGATTACATCCATCTTTGGCGGACGTAGCGGTATGATCTCCGGCGCAACTGGGGCTATGGCCGTAGCCATGGTTGGCCTTGTTATGATTTACGGCGTTGAATACTTATTTGCAGCCGTTGTCCTCACGGGTGTCTTGCAATTACTTGCAGGGGTGTTCCATCTCGGTAAGTTTATTCGTCTTGTCCCGCACCCTGTGATGCTTGGCTTTGTGAACGGCCTCGCCATTGTTATTTTCTTAGCCCAGCTTAATCAGTTTAAATCAGGTAGCCCAGCGGATCACGCCCCATCAGCAGAAGGCAGCAGCGGCGCACATAGCGCGATAGATGTCATCTTTAATGGCGGCTGGATGCAGGGTCCACAAATGATGATCATGGTCGGCCTAACGGCATTAACGATGGCCCTTATTTGGCTCTTCCCGAAGCTGCCAAAAATTGGCAAGCTTGTCCCTGCTCCGCTCGCGTCTATTTTGATCGTTAGTGGATTGGTGATTGGTTTTAACCTTGATACACGTACCGTTGGTGACCTTGCCAGCGTGCAAGGCGGCTTACCAACATTCCACATCCCTATGGTACCCTTTACCCTAGAAACTCTGTTCATTATTTTCCCGATTGCACTCACGCTCGCCGCAATTGGTTTGATTGAAAGCTTATTAACGTTAACGTTAATTGATGAAATCACAGAAACTCGTGGCCGCACTTCGCAAGAATGTGTCGGCCAAGGCATGGCAAATGTTACCTGTGGCTTTTTCAGTGCCATGGGCGGCTGTGCTATGATTGGCCAGTCGATGATTAATATCAAATCAGGTGGCCGTGGCCGCCTATCTGGTATTACTGCAGCGCTCGCATTGCTTTGTTTTATCCTATTTACATCACAGTGGATTGAAATGATCCCCCTCGCGGCACTTACCGGCCTGATGATGATGGTTGTGATTGGCACCTTTGCATGGGCATCCATTCGCATTATGAACAAAATTCCGCGCGAAGATGCTTTTGTCATTATTTTGGTCACGGCGGTTACTGTCGCCCATGACTTGGCGCTTGCCGTTGTAATTGGCGTTATTGTTTCCGCGCTTGTCTATGCGTGGAAATCAGCGCAGCATGTCTGGGCAGAGCAAGCCGTCTCAGAAGAAGGCCATAAAGTGTATAAATTGCATGGCCCATTATTCTTTGGCTCCATTGCGAATTTCAGAGACTTAATCTCACCGCAAAATGACACGGAGACAGAAGTCGTGATCGACTTTAAAAACGCGCGCGTTTGGGATCACTCAGCTATTGAAGCGATTGACGCGCTTGCGACTAAATATCAAGATGCAGGTAAAAAACTTCACCTCGTCCATTTAAGCGCTGATTGCCGCCTACTCCTTAAGCACGCGGACATGGCCGAAGAAAACGTCATGGAAGACCCACAATACGGCATCGCAACGAATTATGTACGTGTACGCGAAGGATAAGGACTGTCAAAAAACTTTCGCACAGAGCGCTTGACCTTGCTTATGAAAAAGCATACACTCCCCCTTTATGGGAGAAAGCATTATGGATAACAACAACCCTAGCTGGGGCGAAGTGATATTTGGCGAGAACAAGCTAAGCAATGTAATAAACATTGTCTTGTATAGCTATATTGGTAGCCATTTCGTGCCGAATATAGCCATACAAGCTCCTACTGATTTTCTGCAAAGAGAAACGCATCATTATAGCGCCACCGATTATACACAAGATGAACAGCGCGTCGATACCAGCCTGATTACAGTTTCAGGCCCTGATTATGACACACATATATTTAACGGCTTTAAAGGATTAAACGCAGAAGAGGCGCAAGGCCTTGTTGACGCGCATTACTATGGTGTTGAAGACCCTTATAAATTTGTTTCAAAATACCACTACACACACCCTGATTACGATGCGCTCATTAGCGGGGTCACCATCCCCGAGATTGCGCTAAATATAAACCCTGACATTGAGTATAGCGCGAGACTTATGGAGCACATTACACATCGCGTCAGTGAAAAAATGCTTTATAAACTTGATTCATTTACAAGCCTTGCTCTCCCCTATGACAGAGAGCTGACAATGGATGACTACGAGAAAGCCTCACCCATCATTACGGCACTTACGGGGGGGATAGTTCAGCAGCATATTATTACGCAACCAAATACCGCCCTCAAACGCTTTGTCGCAAAACATGACCGCCAAAACACAAGGTATAATCAAGCCGCAAGCGTTCAGAGCTCTGTTTTTAATGAGCGTGTCCTATATTTAGAAATTCCAAATTTTACCTATGGCATAACAGAGCAGACGCAAGACGCTTACCATCAAGCAAAAGAAAAATATGGCGCCAAGCTAGAATCAATTATCATTGATTTACGTGATAATGGTGGCGGCTACGCAACTGAAACGGCTGCGCTAGCCGATACGTTCACGGCTGCCATAGATTTAGGCAAGCTAATCTACAGCGCATCTGCCGCGCAAGAATATATTGAACATATAAAAGGCAGCCGAGATCAAATCACGACACTGCCGATTAAAATTCTTATCAATGATGAAACGGCTTCCGCCGCTGAAGTCTTCGCAGGTACGCTGCAAGACACTAAACGCGCAAAGCTTTTTGGTAAAACACCCAGCTATGGCAAGGGCATATCATACGTTACACTTGATAATTATTTAAAAGCCACAGGCGCAAGCTTAACTGTAACCAATGCGGCGCTTTATCTGCCCAAAAGCGGTGCATATCAAGCGATTGGTATTCAGCCCGACGTTCTGGTCAAAATGACACCACGTGACCATGAATATGAGCGCGTTTATATGAAGGACTTCCCAAACCACCTACCCAACCCTGAGAGCAAAACCGAGCTACCTAAAGCCACATTTAAATGCGCGGTTGATTTCAAATATGCCGTAGGCGAAAAACAGGCATGGTATATGAAAGATAATATGAGCACGGGTAAAGCATACCAAGTAAACCTTGGCTATGATGAAACGATGCTCTGTGCGCTAGACGACATTGGTAACACGCCACAATATTCAACCACGACAAGAAATATTGCACCTGTGCCGAGCGTTTAAAGCATAGCTATGCCAGCCCGCCAACACAAAGAAAGCGCCCCCTTAAAGAGAGCGCTTTAGTAAATAAGCTAGTCATCCTTTTCAGTAGATGCTTTAAAACCGTTATCATCGATTTCAATTTTAAAATTCGAACCGCCTGATGATGTCTCAACGGTCGCTACGCCACTTGAGTTGTCATTCTGAACCATGATGTAGCCCACGCTGATCACAGCGACGACAAGCGCACCTACGATGAAATATAAAAATCCATTATTTTGTTCTTTTGCCATAGTATAATTCCTTTCTTTATACTCCTAACTTACAGAAAGCATAAAAGTTCCCTGTTTATTTTGTTTACCGTAGCCTCACATAACAACGTTAAAGCAGAAAACCGCCCCCTGTAATCAGGGGACGGTCTTTATACTTAAAGCGTTAAGGCGTTTATAAGGGGTTTGGGGATGATTTACATCATGCCGCCCATGCCGCCCATGCCGCCCATGCCGCCCATTGCAGCTGCTGCATCGCCAGAATCGCCTTCTTCTTTAATGTCTGTAATCATCGCTTCTGTAGTGATAAGAAGTGATGCAACAGATGCTGCGTCTTGGATCGCTGTACGTACAACTTTAACTGGGTCGATGATGCCGTTAGCAACCATGTCAACATAGTCGTTATTTTGTGCATCGTAACCGAAGTTTGTGTTGCTTTGATCAAGAAGTTTACCAACAATGATCGAGCCTTCGCCGCCAGAGTTTTCAACAATTTGACGTACAGGAGCTTCTAATGCACGACGGATAATGTTGATACCAACAGTTTGATCCGCATTCATGCCTTCAAGGCCGTCAAGCGCACGCGCTGCATAAAGAAGTGCAACACCGCCACCGGCAACAACGCCTTCTTCGATTGCTGCGCGCGTTGCGTTAGTCGCATCGTCAACACGGTCTTTCTTTTCCTTAACTTCAACTTCTGTTGCGCCGCCAACACGGATAACAGCAACGCCGCCAGCCAATTTAGCAAGACGCTCCTGAAGTTTTTCAGTATCGTAATCAGAAGAAGACGCTTCGATTTGGCTGCGAATTTGTGCAACACGGTCTTCGATCGCTGAGCTTTCGCCTGCGCCATCAACCATTGTTGTGTCATCTTTAGTAATTGTGACTTTCTTCGCAGTACCAAGCATTTCCATGGTCACGTTTTCAAGTTTGATACCAAGATCTTCAGAAATAACCTGACCACCTGTTAGAACAGCAATGTCTTCGATCATCGCTTTACGGCGATCACCAAAGCCAGGCGCTTTAACAGCAGCAACTTTTAAGCCGCCACGTAGTTTGTTAACAACCAATGTTGCAAGCGCTTCGCCTTCAACGTCTTCAGCAATAATCATCAAAGGACGACCAGACTGAACAACAGCTTCAAGGATTGGCAGCATTGCTTGTAGGTTTGCTAGCTTACCTTCGTGAAGAAGGATAAGTGGGTTTTCAAGTTCACAAGCCATTTTCTCTGGGTTTGTCACGAAATAAGGTGACAAGTAGCCACGGTCAAACTGCATGCCTTCAACAACGTCAAGTTCAAGTTCCATAGATTTGGATTCTTCAACTGTGATAACGCCTTCGTTACCAACTTTTGCCATTGCTTCAGCAATTTTTGCGCCAATGTCAGCATCGCCATTTGCAGAAATTGTACCGATTTGTTTTACTTCATCGTTACCGCTTACTGCTTTTGAACGTGACTTAAGGTCTTCGATAACACGGCCAACCGCAAGGTCGATACCACGTTTAAGATCCATTGGGTTCATGCCTGCAGCAACCGCTTTAACGCCTTCGCGTACGATTTTCTGAGCAAGAACTGTCGCTGTTGTTGTGCCGTCGCCAGAAACGTCGTTCTGTCTTGAAGCAACTTCACGGATCATTTGTGCACCCATGTTCTGAAACTTGTTTGGCAATACGATTTCTTTGGCAACAGAAACGCCGTCTTTTGTAATACGCGGAGAACCAAAAGCTCTGTCGATAACGACATTACGACCTTTTGGACCCAGTGTAACTTTTACAGCATTTGCAATAATATCTACGCCAGCAAGCATTTGCTCACGCGCGTCAGTGCTAAATTTTACATCTTTTGCAGTCATTTGAATTTTCCTTACTAATTAATATTTTGCGTCTTTTATGGTGAAACGAAGTGCTTAAATTACGCAGCTTCGATTATGCCCATAATGTCGCTTTCTTTCATGACCAATAGCTCTTCGCCATCAATTGATACTTCAGTACCAGACCATTTTGAGAATAAAACGCGGTCGCCTGCGCTAACGTCAAGCGCAAAGACTTTACCAGTCTCGTCGCGACCACCAGTGCCAACAGCAACGATTTCACCTTCCATAGGCTTTTCTTTTACTGTGTCAGGAATAATGATCCCACCAGCAGTTTTTTCACTTACTTCGATACGACGAAGCAATACACGATCATGTAAAGGACGAAATTTCATTTCTTATGTCTCCTTAAGATTGGTTAATATGAGCAAGCGACATGCATCTTTATCCAAAGCCTGCAAGCCGCCCCTTTAAAACCCTCGACACAGGTGCGTTAGCACTCTGTAATAGAGAGTGCTAAATAGATAGATCATTGCTCTACAAATTTCAAGAAAATTCGACTCTCATCGCATAAAACATCATATATTTTGTTCTGTAAAAAGACTTGACCTTACTCGCGCGGACCGTTAAAGCTTTAACATATATAAGAATAAAAAAAACATACAGGGAAGATCGCAATGACCAGCACGAAACTTAATATCATTTGTTCAAAAGGCTACTCAAATGAACAAACGCTTGTTCTGCCAATTTTTACCGACAAAAAGGGAAAAATATTATTTGGCGCGCATGTTAAAGAGTTTAATAAAGGACATGGTGGCCTGATTACAGATACCATTGATGCTCTTCCCGCTTTTGATGCTGCCCCAGGTCAAACGTCTATCCTTGCTGCGCCGAAAGGCTCCACCCATCAGAACATAATTCTGCTCGGCCTTGGGCAGCCAGAGAATCTAGATTCTCAAACCGCAGAGACCATAGGGCAAGCTCTATACGCGACACTAAAGACGCAAAAAATTGGTGGCGCACTTTTAAAGACTGAAGACCATAAGCGCTTTAAGTATAGCGCAAGCAAAGTTTATGCGAATATCGCCAATGCAGCTTATGAAGCATCCTATGAATTTGACAAGTACAAATCAAATGCCGCTGAAGCGAACAAAATCAAATTCTTAACGGTAACGCACCATGATGTTCACGGCCTAAAAGAAGAATTTGAAAATGCGACGGCTGTTTCAAATGGCCGTGTTTGGGCGCGTGATTTAGGTAACGAGCCACCTAACATGCTCTACCCAGAAACATATGCCAGTCAAATCCAAGAAAAGCTGGGCCCACTTGGCGTTAAAACACACGTTATTTCTTATGAAGACATGCAAAAACTGGGCATGGGCGCAGCTTTGGCTGTTGGCGGTTCTGCTACACATAAGCCATGCATGGTTGTCATGGAATATGACGGCACGAATAACGAGTTTTCAGCGCCCGTCGGCTTGGTTGGCAAAGGCGTCACTTATGATACAGGCGGTTATTCATTAAAACCAAGCGGCTCACAAATTGGCATGAAGTTTGACATGTGTGGCTCCGCCGCCGTTGTTGGGACAATGCAGGCCCTTGCAGAGAAAAAAGCCGCGGTCAAGGTCACGGCGATTGTCGGTCTTGTCGAAAACCGCATAGCGCCTGACGCTTATTTAGTTGATGATGTCATTACATCTATGGCAGGAAAAACGATTGAAATCAAAAATACGGATGCGGAAGGCCGCCTTGTACTTGCCGATGCCTTAACGTATTTGCAGCGCAAGCATAAACCACACACAGTTGTTGATGTGGCAACGTTAACCGGCGCGGTTGTCGCTGCGCTCGGCCACAATAGAGCGGGATTATTTACTGAATCGCAAACTTTGCGTGATAATTTCACCCAGGCGGCAAAAAATAGCGGCGAAGCTATAGAGCTTATGCCACTAGATGATGAGCACCGCCAAGCCATGATCGGCAAGATCGCAGATTTAAGCAACGGCGCAAATACGTCAGGCATGGGCGCGAGTACCGCCGCAGGATTTTTGAGCTATTTCATCGAAGGTGAAACCAAATGGGCGCACCTTGATATCGCAGGGACAGCCATACCACCAAGCGGTATGGCGACAGGTTATGGCGTTAAGTTATTATCTGAGTGGGTTGAAAGCAATTACGCGCAGGCTACAGTGAGCAAGCCCGTCAAAGGCCCTAAGGTCTAAACCTATAAACAGACAATGCTATGAAGCCAGCGTATCATAAGTGCTACCGAATTTTTGGTCATGCTCATAGCATTGGTCTATACCCGCGCGGTAATCTGGGTAACGCAGCTTAATGCCAAGCTCTTGTTTAATACGGTCGTTATGAACGCGTTTATTATCTGAATAAAAGCTCAGAGCCATTGGCGGCAAGTTTGCATCTTCAATCGGTACCAAAGGCGGCACTGGCTGCCCAAGCAGTTCACAAGCATAAGAAATCACTTCATGTGCTGGGGCAGAATTATCATCACAGACATTATAAACAGCGCCGGCATTGGGAAGCTCAATTGATTTTGTGATCACATCAATAATGTCATCAACATGAACACGGCTAAAGACTTGACCGTCTTTTTGTATACGGCGTGCAATACCGACGCGCACGGAATCAAGCGCAGAGCGCCCGGGGCCATAAATACCGGCAAGGCGGAAGACGTGCACAGGTAGCCCCTCGACGCGGCGCAATGTGCGCCATTGTTCTTCGGCTTTACAGCGACGCGTGCCGCGAATAGATGTCGGGCAGGTTTCCGTATATTCATCGACCCAATCACCGCCGCGGTCACCGTAGACACAGGTCGACGATAAATAGCCGACCCATTCCAAATTTGGCAATGATGAAAGCATTCTACCGTGCGCAAGATAAGCGGGGCAGCCTTCACGCCCTGGGGGCGTTGAGATTAAAATATGGGTAACGTCTTTTAAAACATATAAAGGGTCACCGAGCGGGCGCTCATCATCAAACAAATAAGCGTCTACGCCCGCATTGCGCATCATTTCACGCTTATCAGAATCACGCGACGTCCCGGCGACAGACCAGCCCTGCTCTTTCAAGGCATGGCCTAAAAAATCACAGACATAGCCATATCCAAAGCAGAATAATTTTTTATCAGTTGAAGTCATGTCCCTAAATCACCATCAAGTAAGTGTGCCACTATTATATTATTTTTATTTTAGGCTTCCCTAATACTCTACAGCATTCCTCGATTAAAAATCAACATTTTCGTAATGCCGAGCAGGGAGGAACCCTGGAATACGGTCTTCTAATAAAGGGCGGAAAGATGGGCGGGATTTAACGCGGGCGTACCAGTCTTTGGCCGCCTGATGTTCATCCCACGGCACGTCGCCGATATAATCAATGGCCGATAAATGAGCCGCGGCGGTAATATCAGCGAGCGAAAACGCATCGCCAGCAAGCCAGTTGCGTTTTTCTGTCAAAAAGCCGATATAGTCCATATGGTAATGAATATTGGCATGGCCAGCACGAATAGACGGCCCATGCGGTTCGCCCATTTTTAAAAAACGCTTCATCAGTTTTTCACCGACGAGGTTCTCTGTAACCTCTTGGTTGAATTTAATGTCGAACCAACATGTCAGGCGGCGCACTTCAGCTTTTTGCACAGGGTCTAGGCCAAGCAGGCTCGGCTCAGGATAGACCTCATCAAGATATTCACAAATCACCATGCTATTGGCAAGCGTTGTTCCATCAGCCTCAACCAATACAGGAACGTCCCCTGCAGGGTTCATCGTCAGAAACTCCGTACGGCGCTCCCATATACGTTCAATTTCGCTTTTAAATTCGAGCTTCTTTTCCGCAAGCACGATACGTACTTTACGGGAAAAAGGATGCAGCCATAAGTGATATAACGTTCTCATAGTTATATTTATACATTAGGAATCAAGCATTGAACAGATCATGCGCTGTTTTTTTTTGCATTTTTAATGCAAAATCGTGCAATGGCCGATCTAAAATGGCAAAGCCTTTAAAAGCTCGCCCCCTAATGCACCGTCTAATTTACCGTCAAGTTCTTTACTAAGCTTGTCTTTCAGCTTGCTGCCAAGCTGTGAAGACAGCAGTTTTTGCGTATCAATTTTATATGAAGGCTTCAGTAAAGGACCGCTTAATTTTATCGGCACAAAATATTTGTTATTATCTTTTGTCTTTGAAAGGTTCAGACGTAAGTTATAATCAATCAAGCTCTTCACGATATCAAGCTGCCCATCACCAGATATCTCGCTTAAAGGCGCCTGCATATCAAGCAAGCTATTATGCGCGACACCATTTTCTAAAGTGATATTCGCGATCATCTTCGTAAATTCAAAACGGTCATCACCTTGGTTAACATTCATAGCATTTTGAATAGAGGCCACGTCCTTAAGCTGCCCATCAGCAAGTGCTTTCGCGACTGATTGCGCTTGGTTGAGGACTTTAGACACGTTCCATTTCTGAATAACGCCATTGCTAATCGTCGAGTTAATAACACCCTTTACAGCCGAGACATCAATTGGCCCCGCCAGACAAGGCACAGCCATGTTGCCAGCGGTTTGCAGCGCGCCATCCAATATATCTTTATTCGCGGCAGCCTTTAACAGCCCCCCGAGCATAATGCCTTTCACATCAAACTCCACTGCGCATTTTGCAGGCGCAGACTGCCCCTGCACACTTATGTTCAGCGCGGCGTCACCGCCATATAACGCAGCCTTGAGCGGCGCTATATTATAAGCCCCGTCTTTACCTTTGATTTTCAGGTCAACCGTATCGAGCAAAATGTTTTTTACTTTCAAGTTGCTCAGGACAATATGGCCATCAACATTAAACTTCGGAAGCGGCTTCGCTGGTTTGGCGGGCTTGTTCGTCGCCGCCTCATCCTGCGATTTTTCAGCCGTTTGCGTTGTATCGCCAACTGCCATTAATGCAAAAAGGCCATCCAAAGAAAGGTCTTTGCCATTAAAATCGAACGTTATTCTTGGCTGTGATTGCGCGAAATTCACATGCGCTTTACCACGCAGTTCTTCACCAGCTGCAGTTAGCTTTACATTCGTCAACGCGGCTGCCTTAGCATTAAGGTCAAGCACCACATCCGCATTAATCTTAGTATCGAGTCCATCGCCCTTAAACTGTGGCATTTTCAAAACTAAATTAATTTGCGTATTAGTCATCGTTAGTTTCTGTAATGGCGTAGATGCGGCTGTTTCAACCTCAAGATTTGCTTTAAAATCAATATGCATCTGGCTTAGGCTCTGCCCTGTCTTACTTAACTGCTCCACTTCTGCATTAAGGTTTAGGCCGATGCCTTTATTGGTATTATTAGGGCGAATAATCAGGCCCTGTTTTTTCATGTCAGCAAAGCCAACATAAATATCTTGCAAGGCAATCTGCTGCAAACGCAGGTTTTGTACCGCACCATCATTGGCCCGTTTCGCATAACGGAGCTTATCTAATGCAAATTCTTTAATCACAATTTCTTTGCTCATAATCTGCGGGAACCACGCTACTTTTGCGTGCGCAGAATCAAAGGCAAAGCTCTGCCCTTTTAATTGCGCGACTTTTGCATTCCCTTTATCTTCGGCGCTTATGCCTTCAACTGACAAATTTGCTCCTGGGAAAAGCCCTACCTTTATAGGGCCCTCTATCGACCACACCAAGCCGGTTGACGCCTCTAACTTGCTTTCTAATGTTGGGATATATTTGTTTAAATCCAGAAAATAATTTAAAGCCAGCCCCGCTCCGATGACCAAAATAAAAATACTGATAAAAATACCGAGCAAGATTTTAAGCGCCTTCATATTATTCTCCATTTGAAATATGTGTTATGATCCAGAAATTATACGCAGTAATTATTATTTAAATCTTTATATCATGGTGTTGATTAACAGAAAATAAAACCTAAATAAGTTACAGCAATAAACGACCAAGCAAACATAGAGCAAATAAGGAAAATAACAATGTCAAATACAGCAAGTATAAACGCAAACGCTAAAGTTTCTGTCGAAAAAGCCCTGCAGGAAACACTGGCAGATAGCTTTATGGCTTACTTTAAGACACATAGCTTTCACTGGAATGTTGAAGGCGCACACTTTCATTCACTCCATGGCATGTTCGAAGAACAGTACAACGAAATTTGGGTCGCGCTTGACGACATCGCGGAAAGATTACGCGCACTCGACGCTTATGCTCCGCTTAACTTTGCTGAGCTTGCCAAGCATGCCAGCATTAGCGAGACAGGCCAAATGCCCGACGCAACAAGCATGGTAAAGATGCTCGCAGAAGATAACGCTGCACTTGTCGCACAAATGCAGGGCGCCGTGATTATAGCGCAAGAAGCTGGCGACGAAGCAACCGCAGACTTGCTTATTACACGTATCGCCGCACATGAAAAAGCCGCATGGATGCTAAAAAGCACAGCAAAATAAACAAAGCACAGCTTAAGAAAAAGGCGCTCCCCATACGGGTTACGCCTTTTTTTTAATGCCAATTTGAATATTAAAATCACTTCACGCCAAGCTTGCCTTGCAGGTCAGTGGATGAGGTTGTGTACTGGAAACGTAGCTTCTTATCAGGGTAGACGTAACGAAACGCCTGTTGCGCCATAAGCGCAGCCTCATGAAAACCAGAGAGGATCAATTTCAGCTTACCGGGGTATGTATTAATATCACCGATTGAGAAGATGCGTGGCGTTGAGGTCTCAAATTTCTCAGTGTCAACGGGGATCAAATTACGCTCAAGGTTGAGGCCAAAATCAGCAAGCGGCCCCAGTTTCATCGTCAAGCCATAAAAGGCGACCAGCGTATCACATTCAATTTGATACGGTTCTTCACCTCGCTTTTCAACGGTAACGGCCTCTAATTGACCATTCGTCCCGTGAAGCTGTTTTAGGTTACCAGAATAAAGCTTCATTTTATCCGCCGCGACTAAGGCCTGCATTTTATTAACGCTATCTGGCGCCGCGCGAAATTCTGGACGGCGATGGATTAACGCCATAGAGCTTGCAGCAGGCTGCAAATTTATTGTCCAATCCAGCGCGCTATCGCCGCCGCCTGCAACGAGTATGTTTTTGCCCTTGAATTGTTCCATTTTACGCACCGCGTAAAAAACAGATTTATCTTCATATTCTTCTAATTGTGGAATAGATGGCTTCTTCGGCATGAACGAACCGCCGCCAGCCGCAATGACAATTACAGGCGCTTCGATTTTAACGCCCATGTCGGTTTCAACGCACCAGCTTTCATTTTCAAGCTGCGTTAAAGATACCGCCATTTGCCCAAGGTGGAATGTCGGCTCAAACGGCTTAATTTGCGCCATCAAATTATCCGTCAGCTCCTGCCCGGATATCACAGGAAAAGCAGGGATATCATAAATTGGTTTTTCGGGGTAAAGCTCTGCGCATTGGCCGCCTGGCTTATCGAGGATGTCGATAAGGTGCGCCTTCATATCCAGCAGCCCAAGCTCAAACACAGCAAACAAGCCCACAGGCCCTGCGCCAATAATTATCACATCTGTCTTATGCTGCTCATTACTCATCGCGACGTTTTACTCTTCGTTTGTTTTTAGTTGGATATAGGGTCATAGCGAATATAACTCGTTTTTCCAAGTCATTTTTCAGACCTGCCACATAAAAAATGCCGTAGAAATCTCCACGGCACCATTCAATATATCAAGCCCTCACACTAAGCAGGCTCGTTTGCTGCGGCCACGCCGACCACATACTTCACGCGTACAATATTAGGCGCTTCCTGTTCATGGTGGATATTCTCATCTACAATGTTGTAGCCCGCTTGAGAAAGCTCTGCTTTGAAATCATTATAAGCTCTATTCGTGCGGATAGCGTCCATATTTATGCCTGTACAGACAGCTTTGCTCGATAGCTTATTGCCCAACATATGCGCAAACAAATTAAAGCCGCCTTTGAGGTCATAATTTACAATCGTCACAATGGCAGAGCCTTTAGCGACCAAATTGGCAGCAAAGTCATCGTCACCCTCAGCAAGGCGGTTAAATAGATTTGTAATGATCTTCTCGCGTTTATTGATTATTCTTTGCTGCTTTTTCTCTTCGTTAGTATCAACGACGTTTTTCAGCGCTTCAATCTTTTCTGACAGACTCATTTTAAAAACCCTATTTTATCCTATAATAATAAGGCTAGCATAAACATCTTTGCCGTTATGTCAAGTCTAGTGCAAAACAAACTCTGCATCGTAAAAACCAATCTCACTCGTGGAAATAATTTTTTTACTCGCGACGTATACCGAATGCAGCTTGCCATCAATCTCGCGGGTCCAAAAGTCTAAGAAGGTTTTGAGAACGGGGAATTTAGGAGATATGTCATATTCTTGCCAAATGTAGCTTTGCAGAAGCTCAGGGTGATCTGGCAGATGGTAAAGGATTTCCGCCGTTGTTAAACGGTAATTTTTAATAATTTGCTGTTCCAAATTCGCCATATGCAAGCTCTCCTGCAGTTATTCTTAAAATACACTCCTAATAGTACCATAATAAATATCCTTCGTTTACATATGGTTAACAGATTCTATGTTTTCCATGAAGAGACTCGCGCTTTAATTGCGTGGATAAGTCTGGCTTTCTTCCCGCTTCGGCTTGGCAAGGGGATTCCTCCTTATGTAGAATCTAATATAGAATTCTCCTTAACAGTTTGCGTGTTATGTCTTTTAAGTCTGTATTTAAAATTAAGAACGCGGCAGCCGCCGGAACAAAATCAATCAAGACGCCATTGGAAAAAAAATCTGATGCCGTTGAAAAAGCACATGCGCATATTTCACGCGCCCTTTTCAATGCGCAAGGGCTTTGCGTTTATGCCGACCCACAATTTAACGCCCTCCACAAAGATGGCGCATTAGAGGGCACGAACCTGCTTGACTTCGTCATGTTTGATGATGTGAGCGCAGTCGCCGCCAAAGGCGCGCTGCAATTTGGGGCCGCTGAAACCGCGAGCACAATAACTATTGAAGACGGAATACAAAACGTATCGTATTTTGACCTTTCACGCGGTCGCAGCACAGATGGCGAACACTATCCCGCGCAGTTGGCTTTTCAGACTATCAACACACAAAATGGCGCCGATTATATTATGGCGAGCTTTCCTGCACCGAGCGATACTGACATTGAAAATGTTATTGTACCCGCCGCGATTGAGAAAATCATCCATACAAAAAACGCAAAACAAAAACTTAATAGAGAAGCCAGCCTCATCGATGCGAGCGAGCTAAGCGAACAAGATGTCTCTACCTTCTTAAATATGTCACATGAACTGATGGCTATTATACAACCTGATGGCGGCCTAAAAGACATCAACAGCACCATACACCGTAATTTAGGCTATAGCGCCGAGCAGCTTGGCGCCATGGATTTTATCGATCTTATTCACCCTGAAGACCGCGCCCACGTCCGCACGATCATCAAAAGCATTGTTAATGAATCACATGACGATGATACAGATGACAGCAGCTTTGACACGCAAAACAGCACGATATTCTTCGAAACACGTATTGTTGCGCGTGATGGCGAAACGCGCTGGACGGAGTGGAAAGTACGCAGCACACAAAATGCGCTCTATACCGTTGGCCGCGATATGACCGACGCAAAACGCCATGAAGATGAATTAATACGCCACCAAACCCAGTTGTCTGAAGCACAGGAAATCGGGCAAATGGGACACTGGCGTTGGGAGATAGGTCAAGGCACCATCTCATGGTCTGCAGAGCTATTTCGCATTTTTGGAGTCTGCTCCGATAAGTTCTCACCGTCAATCGATAGCGTCAACAGCCTGCTGCGCCGCCGTGATGTCGGGCGTATGATGCAAGCCTTTCAGCGAGCCATGATTGAGAAGAACAATTATGAAATGGAATTTTCCATTGCCTTGCCAAATAATGAAGAGCGCAGCCTTAAATTACAAGGCCGCTGTGAACTAGATACGCACGGCGATGTATCATCGCTATTTGGCGTCATTCAGGACGTTACAGAACGCACAAATCACGAGCGCGACCTGCGCAACGCCAAAGAAGCCGCCGAGCGCGCTTATGCCGCAAAATCACAGTTCCTTGCCAATATGAGCCACGAATTGCGTACACCACTTAATGCGATTATCGGCTTTTCTGAAATGATGCAAAGACAGCTTCTTGGCCCAATCGGTACAGAAAAGTACCTTGATTATATTGCCGGCATTCGCGAAAGCGGTGAACATTTACTTGACCTGATTAGCGATATTCTAGACATGTCAAAAATGGAAGCAGGCAAATATGAACTTGATGTAGAGCCGCTGCACATAGCAAAAGTGGTCCGCCTTGCCGTTCACATGATGGAAGGCAAAGCCAATGACGCGAAGGTCAAAATGACTCTCGATATTAACAATGAAGACATTCAAATTGACGCCGACCGCCGCGCCATTTTGCAAGTCATGCTAAACCTGCTTTCTAACGCGGTGAAATTCAGCAATGAAGGCGGCCTTATTTCAGTACATTGTCAGGAAGAAGATGATGGAATTTTAATTTGGGTCAAGGATAATGGCATCGGCATCCCTGCGGATAAAATCAACGACATAACGAACCCATTCGAGCAAGCAGCCTCTCATGACACACGCAGTCACGAGGGCAGCGGCCTTGGTCTCTCAATCACAAAAGAGCTCGTTGAGTTACATAACGGCACGCTTCGTATAGAATCTTGCGTCGGCGAAGGCACCTGCGTTAAATTCCACTTGCCTCAATCGTGCTAAAATGTGATATATACGACCAATGCACCTGAATACTTCCGGTGTATTTGTAAGGAAAAATCCATGACTGACGTGAATAAAAAACTTTTAGAAATTTTAGTCTGCCCCGTAACGAAAGCTCCGTTGCGTTATAGCGCCGACAAAGCTGAACTTATCTCAGACCAAGCAGGGCTCGCCTACCCCATAAAAGACGGGATTCCCGTCATGCTTGTTGAACAAGCGCGCCAGTTAGCAGAAGGCGAAGCTAAAAAATAAACGCCGCCCCGCAAACTGCGGGCCCCTTATTAAGACAATATTAGTTTTTCCTATGCATAATTGAAAAATATAGGCATTTATTAGGGGCTGAGTAGTGACGATTTTATATACACATAATGCAAAGATAGACCACGTAATATTTGACAATGATGGCACGCTTTACCCCGAGCCACCAGACGTAAAGCAACGTCACATGCAGGCCGCTGTGCGCACCATCCAGCCGCGCTACCCTGAAAAATCTCCGGAAGACATTGAAAAACTTATTCGCCAGTCTCAGCAAGAACACAAAAGTTCATTTGGTATGTTTGTGGCCGACATTGCAGAGCCAAAAGACAGGGAAGCTGAATTGCTGCGCTTACGCAGCCAACACTATCAAGAGCTCTCTCAACTTGCCTTAAAAGGCTTCTTCGACCAAAGCGCCGCACCAACAGCCGAAATCGGCCAGTTACGTATTGCCGGCATAAATGTAAATATTGCAACGCATGGTAACCTGCCTTGGACCAAGTTTTCCGTCCGAGAGAATGGCGGGCTTGCACGTTACTTCAACGATACAAATATATTCACAAAAGATGACGCCAGTTGTAAAGGCAAAAACGAAGGTGATTTTTTCTATCAGAAACTACTGGATCAAATGGGACTCCCCGAAACCCCAGAGCGTGGTAAGAACTGCGCCATGGTTGAAGACACGACTAAAAACCTTATTGAAGCCAAAAAACTAGGCATGATGACAATATTAATCAGTGACAGCGTTACAAATGACACAAAGCCAGATTATGTTGATGTCGTCGTATCTGACGTCAAACAAGCCATTCAAGCTATCGCGCAAAGTAATGTATACCTTGAGCGTAAAGCTAGCCTTTCAGTGGACGCAGCCCCCACAACGAACCATAATAACAAGGGCCCTGACAATGCCCACATATAAGCCCCCACATACAAACAAAGAACTTATCGCAGCCTATAGCGCGGCCTGCATTGCAGTACCGAAGGATGACGAGAACCTGTCCCTACGCGTCAAGCTCCTAAAAGACATTATGGAGCAACGCCGCGAAAGCGTTGATGCGCATTACCGTAAAGAATCAGGACAAGCACCGAAAACATTAGGTTATAACCTTGATGTAAAAGGCTAACCCCATATTGAATTTAATTGACTTCTGTCTCGATATTATCAATCCTAAGGGTGCGAAGCATGTCATTGAGCTTTGCATATAAAAAATTTGGGGAGTTTTAACCATGAGCAACACTGAAGCTGAGCGCGTATATATATTTGACACAACGCTAAGAGATGGCGAGCAGTCGCCAGGCTGCTCTATGAACCTCGAGGAAAAGCTCACCATTGCAGCGTTACTTGATGAAATGGGCGTCGACATAATTGAAGCCGGCTTCCCCATCGCTTCTAAGGGTGACTTTGAAAGTGTCAACGCCATTGCCAAAGCCGCGAAGAACGCGACCATATGCGGGCTTTCACGCGCGGTGCGTCGCGATATAGAAGTTTGCGCCGAAGCGATTGAGCCTGCTGCACAGCGCCGTATCCACACTTTTATTTCAACATCCCCCCTGCACATGAAACATAAACTGCAAATGGATGAAGCCACCGTTCTTGAAGCTATCAGAGATAGCGTAAGCTTCGCCAACACATTTACCGATGATGTTGAATGGTCAGCAGAAGATGGCAGCCGCACAGAAGATGATTTTTTATGCCGCGCCGTTGAAACTGCGATTAATGCAGGCGCGCGTACAATTAACGTGCCCGACACTGTAGGCTACGCAACCCCGACAGATTACGGCGAATTAATCGCGATGCTGAAAAATCGCGTGCCGAATATTGATAAAGCGATTTTATCCGTCCACTGCCATAATGACCTCGGCCTCGCTGTTGCCAATTCACTTGCAGGGGTGCAGGCTGGCGCCCGCCAAATTGAATGCACCATTAACGGTATTGGCGAGCGCGCGGGTAACGCAGCGATGGAAGAACTGATCATGGCGATGCGTACCCGCCAAAACCAGTACCCGTTCACCAATAATATAAAGACGGAGATGATTACCAAGGCATCGCGCACGTTATCAAAAATCACCGGTTTTAATGTTCAGCCCAACAAAGCGATCGTTGGCGCTAATGCTTTTGCCCATGAAAGCGGTATCCACCAAGACGGCATGCTAAAACATCGCGGGACATATGAGATTATGACGCCTGAAAGCGTCGGTCTTAGCGAGACCAACCTTGTGATGGGCAAACATTCCGGCCGCCACGCGTTTCGTGCAAAGCTTGAAGATTTAGGCTACAAAGTCGATGACAAAACACTAAACGATACCTTCGCGCGCTTCAAAGACCTCGCCGATCAGAAAAAAGAGATCTTTGACGATGACATCATTGCATTGATAGATGATAAAAACCGGCTTGAAAAAAGCTCTGACATACAATTTGTTGACCTTGTTATTCACGCCGGCACAAGCGGCCCGCAAACAGCTAAAATCACCCTCAACGTTGAAGGCAAAGCCATCAGCGCCGACGCGAGCGGTAACGGGCCTGTTGACGCGATGTTTAAAGCCATTCGTGAAATATACCCGCATGATGACACAGCATTACTACTTTATAATGTCCACGCGGTAACAGAGGGCATTGATGCGCAGGCCGAAGTCACTGTACGCTTACAGCAAGGCAAGCACATCGTTAATGGTAAAGGCGCGCATGTTGATACTATGATTGCCTCCGCAAAATCATATGTTCATGCCCTTAATAAACTTGCGCATATCAAAGAGTTTACCGCCGCAAATGGTGAAGACACGCCGCCCATTTATGAAGTCGGCCCGTAACCGCATTTAAGGCCAGACCTGCCTAGCGCCCCGCAAAAGCGGCAAGAAATGCCACCTTGAGTTATAAGTCAGCCCAAACCGCAACCACTGCGCCGCCAATCGACACATCACAACACGACCCAACCGTCCCATAATCGACCTTTCGACACCGCAAAAAAAGCTAAATTCATGAAAAACCGTGTTATGAACAGCTTTTTCACTCAAGAAAGCTTGTTGGCACGCCTTTTGCTTGTATCTACACGAACACAACAACAGATAAGATGGTATGGACGAATTATATAACATAAACAGCATGGATGATATCGCCGCTCTTCTCAATCAGATCGAGCCTGGCAGCGGTTTGCCTGAAAATGATACCCCGCCACAAAACACAACGGCACAGCAGCCAGAGGCAGGTAACGCTTTAAATATATCAGATATGCTTAGCTACACACACCCATATGATGATGTGATTGGCTCATACCACACAGATGACACGACACAGACATTTAACAATAGCTCATACAGTGAACTTAATCCGACTTCCACTTCATATAGCATTGTTGATGCTATGACAAACTTTGCTGACGATCACTCAGCACAGTTTAATCTAGATTTATTCTAAGGACACACACACACACACACACACACACAC
>TARA_R110002111_G_scaffold262875_1_pt1 | contig 127425 bp, 96 predicted proteins | sample TARA_R110002111 | Tara Oceans TARA_R110002111 (sample SAMEA4397363) | marine metagenome | biome: Polar Biome; feature: [ZZZ] marine water layer (ENVO:01000295); material: water (ENVO:00002006), including particulate matter (ENVO:01000060) such as... | depth 199 m
AAATTAAAACACACTGATCTAAAGTAAGTGCCATTGGGCGTTAGCCCTGCGGCTAATGGCTGAAATCATAATCAGCCGCACGGCGTTAGCCGCGGTTAATCCCATTTCGGTAAAGGTCGCTTTCCTGAGAATCACCCTTAAAACGATGAAATAAGCTCTTCCTAGAACTTGCCGATTTCTTCACCGCCAGCAGGTGTGCTCAGTGCTTTTAAGACTGCGGAGTCGATATCTTTGGAGATGAATCGTACTGCACCATCTCCCATCAAGATCACGCTTCCGCCTTCAGAGAGCGTTTTCTTATCAGGGCCGATGACATTGATTGGTTCAGTCAATGATGTCGGATCACCCCATGGTTTGAAGTATTCACCGATTTCCATGGCCATGATTGTGTTCGATGTGCCATCGTGCATTTCTTCGAATCTGAGGCCGGCATCTGATTTTAGAACCAGCTTGTTCCCGACAAAATGAGAGAGTGCATAACCATCAGGAGAAGTTTTCGATTTCGCTTTTGGGTTGAGATAGACGGGGACTTCCTGTTGTAACGCTTCCTGATTGGCAGGGTCATGCCAGGGCTTTTCGAAATCAATCTGTCTGAAGAGAAATTGCTGATCTAGAAAGGGAAGAATCAATGCCTGCCAACTTTGACCGGGGGTTCCATTTTGGCTGAGAAGCGCTCCTGGTGGGAGCGAGCGATACGTATCATGATAGTGATGTAGTGCCAGACCGATCTGTTTCATGTTGTTTTTGGTGAGAGAGCGACTTCGGTGGCTACGGTCTTGAAAGAGAAAGCGGGCCTCGTGATAGATTGGTAATCCAACGCCCACCAGTATTAAAGAACCGAGAACTGTCAGCAATAGGCCAAGAGATCCAGAGGATCTTGTTTCAGATGGTTCACTTTCCAATTCAAAATTCTCCTTAGCTCGCGTCCTGGGTCGTCTTTAGATGCTGAGTGCTTTCAATCTTCTCTGCTGGAATGTTTAAAAAATTCTCTTACTTGCTCACCACTGTTGGGGGCACTGTACGCTTTCAAAATCGCAAGATCGACATCTTTTGCAATCAATCGGAATGCACCAGATCCGATGCCGCGATATTTTTACTGATGGTTATTTTTTTATGAGCTGTTGATCGCTGAACGGCCCGGTGATCTCGTTTTCGCGTTTGAGATACCAGTTTGCCATGAGTTTTTTTTCTCATTCGTATCAGGTTTTCATACGATTCAACTCAATATCCACGTCAGGGGTAAATTAAAACTCTCCGAGCACGTGCCCGTCATTGGGAATACTCAAGTATTTTAATGTTTCAGGATCAATGTTTTCAGAAATGAAACGCACACTGCCGTCACCCAGTAAGACATGACTTCCACCTCTAAAAGCAGTCTTCTTACCAGAGCCGATGATCGTGGTGGGGTTCGCAAGATTGGTCGGGTCCCCCCAAGGTTTGAAGTTTTCGCCTGCTTCGACCGCGATGATGGTGTTTGATGTACCATCCGTGATATCCCGCATGCGAATACCTGTGTTTTTCTTAAGAAACAATGCATTGCCTACATAATGCGAAAGGCCATATCCGTCAGGGGAGACTTTATCCTCGATTGTGGGGTTTAAATACGTAGGAATCTCCTGCTGGAAAATGACCTGATTGACGGGATCATCCCAGGGTTTGTCAAAATCGATATCATTGTAGAGGAGGGCTTGATCAACAAAAGGGAGAATTGATGCCTGCCAACTATGGTAAGGTTTTCCATCGGTGGTTGTGGTTCCGCCCGGAGGAAAAATACGATGTGTATCATGATAGTTATGCAGGGCCAGACCGATCTGCTTCATGTTGTTTTTTGATTGAGAGCGGCGTGCTGCTTCACGGCTCTGTTGGATGGCCGGCAAGAGTAATGCCAGCAAGATCGGTACGACAAGCAAGAAACCCCCCGCCACCACAGCAATTATGACTATCAGAGCGGTATTACTTTTTTTCGGAGGAGAACTTTTGGAGTGCGACTGCGTTTCGGCTTCGAATTCGTCCCACTCGTCTGAATCTTTATCCGGAATCAGTCCGGGAATTTTTCCTGCGGGTATAAATTGACCTTCCTCGCCCTTTCTGACGAGATCGGTCTTCTGAACTTTGCCTTGAAGGGCAAGCTCTTTTAATCGTTCCTGGGTTAAAGGACCTGCCGTTTGACTACCACGTTTTACATACCAGTTGGCCATAAGAGACTCCTTCGGGGAAATGATCTGCTCTCATTTAAGAGTACACAGAGAGTTCATTAGAATACAGAGAAACACAGGGGAAGAATGTGTATATTTTAAATATCTGGTTGCTCACGAATGAGGCGTAGGGACTAACCTGTTAGAATGAAAGGAGTATTCTGCTAAATTGTTTCAAGCAATCAAAAAGTAAGGAGATCGTGGAGTGGCGTCTGAACCTGCGATGCGTCCCTGGATTTTATCCGAAATCAATTATGCTTACGTGAAAGAGAATCCCTACGAAGTGGCCGTTTTGCCGATGGGGGCCACGGAGCCACATAATCTGCACCTCCCTTACGGCACCGATACCTATGAGGCAGACGCGATTAGTTCGCGCGTATGCGAAGCCGCCCATCAGCGGGGCGCGAAAGTGGTCATGCTGCCCCCGATTCCTTACGGCACGGAAACCAACCAGTCCGCATTTCCCCTGTCGATGAATGTGAATCCTTCCACGCTGGGGCAGATCATTGCTGACCTCGTTGATTCGTTGGCCAATCATGGCGTACACAAACTGCTGATTCTGAACAGTCATGGCGGCAACGATTTTAAACCATTGCTGCGCGAGCTGCACGGTTCCACTCCGGTGCAGATCTTTTTGGCGGACTGGTTTCGAGGAACGTCAGCCGATGTCAAACCAGAGATATTCGAAAACCCGGACGATCATGCGGGCGAGATGGAAACATCACTGGCGCTGGCTTATTTTCCACATCTCGTTTCCCGGAACGCAGAAACGGGCGCCCTGAATGCCGACGAGGGGGCGACCAACTCGACGCGGTTCTCCGCGGTGAATGAGGGCTGGGTCAGTATTACGCGTCCGTGGCATTTATTGACGACCAATTCGGGATCGGGTAATCCGCATCAGGCGACCGCCGAGAAGGGGGAGAAGCTGATGCAGATTCTCGTTGAGCGATTATCGCAATTTCTGGTGGAACTCTCAGAGGCGAAATTGGATGATCAGTTTCCTTACTAATAGCCGCACTGCCTGTTTCCTGCTGAGAAGCGCGCGTGGGATCTTCTGCTTTAGTTGTCTGGCTGTGTTTTTTTGTGGCGCCTCTGTTTTTGCTGAGGAGAAACAACCGGAGATTCTCTTTCAGGATGTGACGGCAGCCTCTCAGCTTCAGTTTCAGCATAAGTCACCTTTGACTTTGAAACGTCACCTGCATTTGACGATGGGGTCGGGCGTCGGCTGGATTGATTTCGACAATGATGGTTTTCCCGATTTGTATTGTGCGCAAGGTGAAGAGTGGCAGACGGCGAAAAACACGCAGAGCGATGTGGCATTGTCTAATCGTCTGTATCAGAATCGGGGCAACAGTCAATTTTGGGACATCACTGCGCCGGCAGGATTAATCGATTTCGGTTACGCGATGGGGATCGCAGTGGGGGATTATAATCACGATGGGTTTGAGGATCTGTATGTGAGTCAATTCGGCCGAAATCTGTTGTACTGCAATAACGGAGACGGCACGTTTTCCAATACTTCACAGCCAGCACAAGCGGATGACCCGGGTTATGGGGCCAGTTGTACCTGGGCTGACCTGAATGGCGATGGATTGCTCGATCTGTATGTGGTGAATTATCTGGAGATCGACCGCGAACAGTATCCAATCTGCAGCCGCAAAGTTGATGGGACGCGCGTTTATTTCGTTTGTCATCCGCGGTATGTACGCGGGGAATACGATGTGGTTTATCGGAATCTGGGAAATGGTACGTTTCTCGATACGTCAAAACAGTCAGGTTTACATAGTGAGCCTGCCCGGCAGGGGCTGGGTGTTTTCGCTGCCGACTTTGACCATGATGGGGACCTGGATATTTATGTTGCGAATGACTCCGTTGCGAATCAGTTGTGGGTGAACGACGGGCAGGGGGTTTTCACAGACCAGGCCTTGATCGCCGGTCTCGCCTTCAATCGTTCCGGAGACCGGGAGGCAGGCATGGGACTTGCCGGGGCAGATTATAACGGCGATGGCCAGATCGATTTGTTTGTCACGAATTATTACGGCGAAACAAATACGTTGTATCGCAATGAGGGGGCTCTGTTTTTTCTGGATGTCACCGATGAAACAGGGCTCGCTGCACCCAGCCGTGTGCGACTGGGGTTTGGTGCCTCATTTCTGGATTTCAATAATGATGGCTGGGAAGACCTGTTTGTGACCAATGGTCATGTTCACGATCGGCTGACCCAACTGGGAAAAAATGAGCCTTACGAACAGGAGCCGCAGGTGTTTCTGAATCAAGGAGGGGCAAGGTTTCTTGACGTTTCAAAATCAGCAGGAACGTTCTTTCAAAACAAACAGGTGGGGAGAGGTTGTGCCGTTGCCGATTTTAATCGGGATGGATTGGCTGATCTTGCGGTTTCTCATTTGAATGGGAAACTGGTTCTGCTGGAGAATCGTGCGGTGGCCGCCGGTCAAAGTGTTTCTGCCAGGTTAGTCGGTACGACTTCCAATCGGAGCGCGATAGGCGCGCTGGTCGAAATCATCACAGATTCCAGAACGTTGACGCGTTATCGTCGGGGGAGCAGCAGTTATCTTTCCGCGGACGAAGGCTGGGTGATTTCCGGTCTGGGAAACAGTCAGGCACCGTTGTCGGTTAAAGTTACCTGGCCTCAAGGAAAAACCGAACTCTGGTCTGGATTACGACCGGGGGGCCGTTATACATTGATAGAAGGAACCAGCGCTACACGGGATCAATCTCAAATACAGCAATGATGATGAATAACCTGCCGGAATCAGATAATCTGACAAAGCCTTTTTCAAACACGAAAAAAGCACCGTTTTTCTCAAGCGGGTCGCTTGTGGCTGGCGTGGGTTTTCTTGCCTTGCTGGTGTTTTATCTTTCCGGTCGAAAGGAACCAGATCCCCCGCAGAAATCGGAACAGACGGTAAAAACTCAGGAGTCGGGAGAGAAACCGGATAAGGTCCGGCGAAAAGAGTTGATCAGATATTTACGAGAGCATCCGGACGATGAGTTCGCGCACTTTCAATTGGCTGAACTCATAAAGACGCGTGCCCCGTTTCAGGCATTGGAAAACTTTTCACATGTGACTCCCCGTCATCCCCGGTATTATGCAGCCGTCGAAGCCATCGCCGAAATTGCGCTCGAACAGGACCTCCCCTTGCAGGCAAAACCGGCATTGTTCACGCTGATACGAGAATACCCGGAAGAGAGTCGCTTTCAAGAGAAATTGGCGCGGCTTTTATTCCAGGAAGGCGATTATGACAGGGCTCTCAGATATGCCGCACGCAGTATTGAGCTGGGGGCGAATCAGGCACAGAACCACATGCTGGTCGCTGGTATTCTGAGGCAGGCTGGCAGGGCGAGTGAAATGTCAGGTCCGCTGAAGCAGGCACTTTATCTGGAGCCGGAACTGTTTGAGGCGCATTTGAATCTGGCTTATGCGGCACTTTACACGGGGGATCTGGAAGCCGCTGAGCGGGAAGCACGCTGGTGTCTTGAGCAGCAGCCTGCTTCGATTCCGGCGTTGCGTGATCTGGCATTGATCGACAGGAGTCGGGGGAAGATTGAAGACGCGGTATTACATATTGAACAGGCTCTGCTGATTGATCCGCAGGATTTCGAAAGCCTGCTTCTGAAGGCAGATCTGTTGATTTTCCAAAGGAAAGGTCAACAGGCATATGATTTACTGAAGCCCCTTTATGCAGAGCGACAAATGGATCGACGATTCCTATCCGCATTGGCGCGGGCCGCCGGCTTAAGCGGGAAACGCGAGGAAGCGCTGGAGTTGCAGAGAAAAAATCAGACGTTGATCAAAGAGGACGATTTAAAACCATCGTCGTTACAAAGTGAGACTGTGGAAGGAACTCGCTCCCGCTAGAGACCATGAATTTCTGTTCTCACTCTCAGCCGGTATTCACCTGAATTCTGCGAGGTTCTGCTTTGGGAGCTTTGGGAAGGAAAATACGCAGAACGCCATTGGCTAACTTTGCTTCAATTTCGCTGTGTACGATTTCTCCACTCAGAATGAAGGAACGCAGGAAATTGCCTACTTCATATTCTCTGTGCAGCGGACGGGCGCCTTCCGGAATTTGTGGTTCGACTTTTCCCAGTAGCGTCAGCTTGTTGTCCTGAACCTGCAGTTCGAGTGACCCGACAGAGACTCCGGGGAGATCCGCATAGAGCACTAACCCTGCATCGGTCTCGTAGATATCAATGGGGGGCGTGAATACATATTGTTCGGGATGAGCAATTTCGCGTTGATCTTCATTGCTATGCTGTCGACTCATCGTATTTTCCTATTCGCCTGAACTGACTGGGATTTGGCGGGCCTGTTCTTCTTCCAGTTTGGGAAGATGGATTTTTAAAATCCCTTCATTGAATTCTGCTGAAAGACGATCGTCTGAGATCCGGTCCGGGATACTGATTGACCGCTGCCATTCTCCGAATGTTCGTTCCTGACGGCGGAAGCGTTCTTCAGCGATTTCACCATCATCAATCACCGGAGGATTTCGGTGCCCTTTCAGAGTGAGAACGCCATTGGCTATCGTTAATTCCAGGTCCTGAACCTGCATTCCCGGTAGTTCCGCGGTAATGAGATATTCATGATCCAGTTCAAAAATATTGACGGCGGGGTACTGACGGGGCATACGAATTCCCTGGACTGAGAATTCGACGCCTTGAATCAGGCGGTCTACTTCACGTTCCAAATCCCTGAGCGGGTTCCAGGATTGCTCCCAGCGAAAAATCGGCATTTCCCTATATCCTCAAACGGAAAAAAACAACTATTTAGACTTACAGATTATGCAAAGGGCATACCATTTAGATTGTGTTAATTGAAATGAATCAGATGTGCTATAAATCATTGTATCATAGCATTTTATCATGCTTGATGAGAAATGGTTGCAGAGTCGACTCTTGTACGAAATGTCAATCTGGCATGAAAATGAGGCCTGAACATGAGGGGGGCAGTATGTCATTCTGGCAGGCTGGTTCCAGGCCTGTTTCTGGCATCGCAGCCTTATTGCCATTGGATCGGGTGAATGATGCCTGCTGCCAGAAGTGCTCCGAAGATCATTCCGGTGAGAAAAATAACACGCAACACCCAGATGGCACGAGTGGGGCCAAACCATTTGGTCAGTCGTTGACCTTTTCTCGTGTTTGCCAGAAACCATTGTTCTTTTAACAGGCCGAAAAAAGAGAAGATGAGGACGAATCCTCCGATGAGCAGATTTTCTGAGAGTGAAAACGGCATTTATGTCGTCTCTTCCGCGTGAGCCAGACGACTTGAAGAATCAAGTTTGGGGAACAGGGCCCAGAACAGGAGAGTCGCAAAGAGAGCGATGGCGGCACTACTCAGCCAGATGCCGGGCCAGTCACGCAATAAACTGAGCGAATCACCATCGAGATTTTTCTGGGTGAACTCCAAGATTCCTGACTGTGATGGAATGTTCCATTGAGAACGCAGCAAAGTATCTTTTCCTGTCGCGGTGAAAAATTTACCGATGGTTCCGCTAATAAAACCACCGGCAAACATTCCCAGACCAAACACGAAGGTCCCGAAAAATGTCTGCATACTGCCACGGACATCAAGAGGAGCGACTTTATCAACATAGATATAAGCGGCAGCTAGAAAACAGCCAAAGCACAATCCGTGCATCGCTTGCCCCACACAAGTGAGGAATAAGGCCGCGGGAAAAAAAGCACCGATGGTCGACGCGTAGGCGAAGATCAGACTCCGCAGCATATACGACCATAGACCAACCAGCATGACTGTTTTAAAACCGTACTTTTTGATGCCGAATCCGAGAACAGCCATCACCAGAACTTCAAAAACCTGGCCAATCGAGCTGATTCTCTGTTCCCAGGCACCGGTAATGTTTCCCTGCTTGAGGATTGCATTCAAAAAAGGGCTGTTCCACTGGAAGTAAAATTTGTGGACGATCGAGATAATAAATGCGACCAGCACCAGAACCAGAAAGTGCCGATATTTGAGCATCTTCAGGACTTTTCCGGGTGCCAGATCTTTTTTGTCGCTCTTTACAGGGGGCGTATGAGGAAGCGTCAGTGAGTAGGCCGCCATGAGCAGTCCTGCAACGCCAGCCATCGCCAGTACGATGCCACGTCCCGTATTGAGTTCATCTCCTTTGAGATGTGCGAGGAACAATCCTTCCGCCATCCAGGCCGGGACCACAAAACCGATTGTGCCCCATAAACGGATGAGAGGGAATTCTTTGTCGCTGTCTTTCAAATGCTGAAACGTTAACGAGTTGGTGAGCATCATGGTGGGGACATACAGAATCGAATAGAGCACCCCCAGAATGACGACCGGCCAGAAACTGTGTTGAAAAAACAGCGCCAGCATGATGACGCCACCCGAGAAATGACAGAAAGAAAGCACGCGTTCTGTCGCATAATGGCGGTCGACAATCTGACCAAAAATAAAGGGGGCCAGTAAAGGCCCCACAGCCAGCGCCGCACCGAAGACCCCAATCTGCATCGCGGAAAATCCGAGCGCATCGATCAGGTACAGCGTGATGATCGGTAAATAACATCCTTGTACAAAGTACTGGAGAAACATCATCAGATATAGACGCATCTTGAGTGGTTTCGCTGTACTTTCCAGTACCAGCTTCTCTGTTCCTGTCATCAGCATACGGCCCTGAACGAAATGAAATGGGGGAGCAGTTTGAGATTCTCCTGCTGTGTAATCAATTTATTTTTCGCTCACCCAGATATTTCTGAAGCGAACAGGATTAGAATGATCCTGCAGGAACAGCGGGCCGGCTATTGCCTCGTCTTTATTGGTTCCCCCGGGAGTCGGTTCATCGATTTCGCGGTCATCGTGAACGGTGACTCCATTGTGTTTGACGGTGATTCTGGCTTTGGCGGTTTTGTTGCCGTCTGTGTCATATTTAGCAGACTGAAAGTCAATGTCGTACGTCTGCCACGCCAGGGGGGGCAGGCACATATTTACGCTGGGAGCTCCCAGCTTGTAAATGCCGCCGCATTCATTGTCTTTGCCTTCCAGGCCGAAGGAGTCCAGGATCTGCACTTCATAACGTCCCAGCACGTAACAGCCACTGTTGCTTCTTCCCTGGCCGCGCGCCTGTGGCATGAAAGGGAGCTGAAACTCAAGATGCAGATGACCGTCTTTAAAAGTCTGCTTGCTCGTGACCCCTTCTTTCAGGAGTCCGTCTTCGGTGATGCGACCGTTCTTGAAATTTTTGACGGTCTTCTTCGCCTGATTTGAGTCGAATAAAACAGTGGCACCTTCGGGGGCTTTTTTGCCGAGTGTCGGGCTTTTACGCTCTACTTTTTCGAGGACGCCGACTTTATTGCCTTCCGCATCGAAGATGGTAATTTTTCCGTTTTCGAGATCGCCACGGCCCTCTTCAGATTCAAAGCTGATGGCCGTTCCGGATTTTTTGCTGTCGACAGTCACTTTCTTTTCCTGATTCCAGCCATCGCCGGGCAAGCCTCCCGGGTAGCCAACGGCCTGAAAGGCTCCCTCTCCTAACGCGATGACCTGAACTCCGTATTTGAGAGCGTCATCACTGCCTTCGCCCAGAGTACCGGAATATTCTCCCTGGATCTGGAAATCAGGACCGGCTTCTTCCACACTGGTCGCCGCCCATTTGGGGGACTTTGTGTCTGCAAAGCTGAACGTTGTAAGAACCAAAAGTAGATAGCAGCCAAACAGGGCGCAAATTGGGAACTGCTTCATTGTCTTTCTCCAAAGGTATCTTTTGACTGAAAAGTGGTAGATCAGTAGAGGGCAGACAGGAACTCTCAGTCCGTCTGACTTGCGAATTGAGTCTCATTGTGCGAATCAATGATCTGAGATGCAAGTACAGCGGCTCAGGTTTGTGGTTTGATGCGGTATGTGTGTATATTGAAATTAAGTAAAACTTGTGATGGTAGGGTGTTAAAAAATCTTGTAAGATATAAAACTGGAACGTATGAATAAAAGTGAATCAAGTACCGGCGCGGCTTGTGAGCCCGATGAAGTCAGTGGCGCGAGGTGTCGGCGTATTCAGCAATTGATTTTGAGCATTGGTTAACAGCGGAAGAGAGTTATGACATCTGACAGAAACAAAAAGATTGCGGCAGATTGCTGGCGGCGGGGAAATGAAGCCCTGTCAAAAGAAAACTGGGATTACTCGATTGAGATGTTTTCCACTGCCGTGAAACTGGATCCAGAAGGACTTCTCTATCGGCAGACCAAACGCGGGGCCGAACGAAAAAAATATGGCGATAACAATGGCGGCTCCAAAATGGGGATGCTGAAAATCGCCGGGATAAAAACCAAAATCAAAAACTCCCGTCGTAAAAAAGACTGGGCTTCGGTTGATCAGTACGCTGAAGAGGGGCTGACGCTCAACCCCTGGGATCCCAGTTTAAACGCCGACATGGCGGAAGCCTGTCAAAACCTGGGTTACGAAGATGCCGCCATTTTTGGCTATAAAATGGCGATTGAAAATGATAAGACTCACAAAAGTTATTACACGGAACTGGCAGTGCTCCTGGAAGAAAAAGGGGAGTTCAAATCGGCCCGGGACTGCTGGGAAATGGCGCTCCGGCTGGATCCATTGGATGGGCAGGCACGCACCAAGGTGACTGCGCTGATGGCGACGGAGACTCGCGTTCGGGGCGGATATGAAGGCGCTGATAAATCAAGCAACGTCAAACGCCAGTCCGCCTATGACGAAGGGCGTGCTACGCCCGAACAAAGACGTCAGGCGCAAAAAGGGGGGGCACCCGATGGCCCGGGGCAATCCCAGGTAGCAGATCTCCAGCGTTCGATCCGAAAAGAACCGGAAAACAAAGATCACTTTCTGAAACTGGCCGACTTTTATCGTCGTGATGGAAAGTTGGTCGAAGCCAAGGAACATTACGAAAAAGCCTACGAGCTTTCCGGCAAAGATTCCAATATTGGCGAACAGGTGGAAGACGTAGATCTGGATCTGTTGCGGGAGCAGTTGATCGGAGCAAAGGATAAGTTTAATCGGGATAATGAAAATGCCGATGCCAAAAAACAAGTCTCCTTAATCAGCAAAGCTTTAATTAAGCGTGAAATTGAAGTTTTTACCAAACGGGTAGAACGTTATCCGGCTGACATGCGCGTGAAGTACGAATTAGCACAACGCTTCATTCGGTTGAAAAAATGGGCACCGGCAATTTCTTTGCTGCAACAGGCGGTGAAAGACACACGTATCAGTGCTGATGCACTGGTTGCATTGGGCAAATGCTTCTTTGCGGATGGTAAAAAAGAGCTTGCCAAAAGACAGTTTGAGAAAGCACTGCCTAAGCTTTCGCCTGATGATAAGCCGGAAATTTACAAAGAATCACACTATTTACTGGCCCGCCTGTACGAAGAGTCGAAAGAGAAGGATAAAGCAGACGACCATTACAGCGAGATTCTGGCTGTCGATTATGACTATCGAGATGCACGGGAACGCCTGGAAAAACTTCAGTCCGGTAATGTCTGAATGTGTGGTTGATTTGCAGCATTTCCTGAAAAAGGTAGTTTTTGCGGCTCAGAATGGCTGGAATAACCACTTGGGGGTTGTTAAACTTCCCACCTGCCTGAGATTTTATGGTGACGACTGTCTTGAAAGACGGAAGTCGTTTTGTATTGTAAATAGTTACTCAGAAAATACTTAAGTCGAAAAATGCCAAATACAAGAAGTGCCAAAAGAGCCCTGCGAAAAAGTGATGTCCGTCGTCTTCGGAACCGTTCTACCCGTTCCGAATTAAGAAACGTCATCAAATCTGCCCGCACTGCGATCGTCGGAGACGATTCACAGGCTGCTGTAACAGCTCTGCAGAAAGCATCCAAACAGATTGATCAGGCTGCTGCCAAAGGCATCATTCATAAGAATGCCGCTGCCCGTACCAAATCGCGGCTGGCAAAAGTGGCAAATAAAAAGAGCGCTGCTGAGTAATCAGCATCCTCACTAAAAAAACAGCCCCTCGTAGTTTGTTCTGTTTCGACAGGATTCTGTGCGTGGGGCTTAAGTTTTTTAGCCCCACTCTTTTTTACGAGTGCATGACAAATCCCCCGTCCACATTGATGGTTTGACCTGTGACCTGAGCCGCGCGATCTGAGCTGAGAAAAACAATCATATTCGCAATGTCCTGGGGAGTCTGCCAGCGCTGGAGCGGAACTAACTGTTTGATCTTTTCGCCGGCCCATTGCTCATAGGTTTTTTGCTCCGCTTTCGCCTGACGATCATTCCAGGCTTTCCAGACGGATTGATTCAGGGGGGTTTGAACCATCCCGGGGCAGACGGAATTGACTCGAATTCCAGCGGGTGCCAGATCTTTCGCCATACATTGCGCAAAGTTAATGTTGGCGGCTTTCGAAGCACTGTAAGGCGGGTCTGTCTGCGAGCCGATTTGACCTGCAATCGAACTGATGAATGTCATACAGCCTTTGCCAGCCTGTTGCATGAGTGGCGTGACGGCATGCGCAACATTCACCATCCCCTGCATGTTGACTTCGAAGACACGCGGCCAGTCAGCGGGTGTCAGGTTGGTAAAGGGGAAACCGAATTTTCCCGAGCCGATCGCTGCTGCGTGGACCAGATGATCGATTTGAGAAACTCGATTGACTGTCTGTTGCGCGATTTCCTGGACGGCCGCGTAATCGGTGATATCGACCTGGAATCCGAGGACCGTCTGGCCGGTTTCTGCACTTAATTGATCGGCAATGTGATGAACCTGATCGGTCCGATCCCAGAGAACTGGCTGGGCGCCTTCTGCCGCAAAGGTGCGGGCTGTCACCAGTCCAATACCACTGGCGCCGCCTGTAATCACAACAGAAGTGCCTGTTAAATTCAGATCCATTATTTGCTTCATCCTGCTGCAAAATGCAATTGCTTGAGTCAAGAGAGTCTCCATTCTGATCAATGGCTTTTCCCTCTGCAAGCGGCTTGCTATCTTTATACGGAGGGAAACATAAGCAGATCAGCAGCAGAGGTGAAAGGGCTACCGCATGAAACTCGGAATGATAAACTCTGCATGGGCACAAGCGGACCGCGATACTGCCTGGGGATTAGAGAAGACAAAAGAGATCGGTTTCGACTGTGTCGATATTTTTATCGATCCGCTGGATGTGGATATCCGGGAACGAAAGCTGGTTAAGGATACCTGTGCTCGTCTGGAACTTCCGATTGTCTCGGTGTGTTGTGTTGCAGTGGGTTTAATCGATTTCAATCCGAGCGTGCAACGTTTTCATCTGCAGCGAGTGAAAGATTATCTGGATCTGTGTTATGAATACGAGGCGAAAAACCTGCTGCTCGTGCTCGGGGAATACATCTGGAACCGGGAAGTGATCCCTCCCGAAGTACAATGGAAACTGGGAGTCGAACAATGCCAGATTCTGGCCGGGTATGCGGAAAATCTGGGGCTGGAAATTGCGCTCGAACTGGAACCGTTTCCGCTTTCCTTATTGAATAACGTCGATGCGATGGTGCGTTTTGTGAATGAGGTCAATCATCCTGCGATAAAGGCCAACATTGATATTTCTCACCTGTTATTAGCGGATGTGAAACCGGAAGAACTCCGGAAATTACAGGGGAAAGCCACTCACGTGCATATCTCTGATTGCGACGGCAAGGTACACGGTGATTTGCCGCCGGGTAGGGGAGTGGTGCCCTTTGAACCCTATCTGAGCGAAATCAAAAAACTGGACATCGAGGGGGCGATTTCGCTGGAACTGGAATATTCACCTGAACCAGACAAAATCGAAGATTGGGTCCGGGAAGCGTATGAATCAACGAATTCTCTGCTGCAGAAGGCGGGTTTGAGAGGCTGAAGACGTCAGAAAACGATCTGAAACGGGAGAGTTTTTTGAATTCGGTGAATCCCCCCGTCTGTTGCTTGAAGTTTTCCATGCGTTTCCCTAATTTCGCTAGTAGAGACGCCATGAGGTTGGCGTTAGATTGAACACCCTTTTGTCAATATTGAGAATTCAAACGATGGCTGACCTAATTGCCCCTCATGGAGGTTTGAGCGAACCTGTTTGTTGTACAGTTCCTGCGGCGGAAATTGAAAGCTTCAAAGCCGAAGCAGCAACACTTCCTAAAGTTCCTGTTTCCGCAGCTGATTTATCAACCGTGTATCGTCTGGGAGACGGCACACTCAGCCCTCTGACCGGGCCGATGACGGGTGAAGTATTCAACCGCGTGCTCGATGAAGCCTGTATTGAAGTGAACGGCAAGCAATATGCCTGGACGATTCCGCTGTCGCTGCCTGTCACTTCCGCATTGGCAGCCACGCTGGCCAGCGGTCAAAAAGTCGCGCTGACCAATCCTGCCGGCGAGATCGTTGCCACGCTGGAGATTCAAGATGTCTTCGAATGGGATAAACCCAAATACATCAAGAGTGTTTATCAGACAGAACGCACCGATCACCCCGGTGCCGCGATGGTTCTCGAAGGGGATGCCGATAAAACTCACCTGATTGGTGGCGAAATCCAAGTCTTACAACAACCCAAAAACAGCGCGTTCGGAAAATACGTTCTCACTCCTCGTGAAGTACGTGCTCTGATTGCGGAAAAAGGCTGGGATGCGGTTGTGGCATTTCAGACCCGTAATCCTCTGCACCGTGCTCACGAATACGCACTGGTTTACGGACTGGAAACACTGCTGAGAGCAGGCAAAAATGCGGGCGCTGTTTTGAATCCGCTGATCGGCGAAACCAAGAGTGATGACGTCAGTGCCGAAATTCGGATGGAAACGTATGAAAAACTGATCGAGAACCGCGAACTTGGTGAAGGCGACAGTGATCCTGAACTCTGGGGACCACGGGACGATTCCCCTCCTGATCGTGTTTTACTGCTCGGTCTGGATATCAAAATGTTTTATGGCGGTCCCAAAGAAGCGGTCATGCATGGCATCTACCGTCAGAATATGGGTTACACCAACATCGTCATCGGCCGTAAGCACGCTGATGCCCCTTACGCCGATGGAACTGCCATCTGGGGCGACTTCGATGCACAGGAAATTTTCAATAATCTCGCTGGTGAATTGCAGATCCAGCCGGTCAACGTCGGCTTCGCTGCCTATTATGAATCACTGGGCCGTGTTGATCTGATGGAAAACCACTCGGAAGAAAAGCCAGTTTTCATCTCCGGAAAACAGGTTCGCGAGACTCTGCTGAAGGGAGAACTGGTCGACCCGCGCATCATGCGGGAAAGTACTTCCAAGATTCTTGCGGAAGCCATGAAAGCTTCCTGATTCCAATCCAGGATGGTTGAGTCCTAAATCGAAGGCAGGCAAGTTCATACTTGTCTGCCTTTTTTTGTGAGCATTTTTTCCTGTTGGATGAAACCGGCGTTGGGTGGCACAGTTGGCTTGCCCAACGGTGAATGTATAAGTTCAAAGAACGCGGGGCACGTGTGTTACCGCACAGACTGCCTCATGTGTCAGCACGCAGGTACTGCTTGCAGTGATCAGAAACAGAACGGACCTCGAAAAGGTCTTGCTGCTGCACCTGCGAATGTTGATTTCAGTGCGTGATGTTTATCTGCGTGGGGGCGGTGATATCGGGTAGGATTTGTCTGGTGAGAGAGTTTGTTTTTTGAGGTCAGAGCGCTGATCCCAAAACGGTGGCTCGCGCCATTCCGCTCACAGCAGGTACGTTTTGTGTTGGTACATCGATGGCGTGGTGAGCAATCAGATTCCAGATACCAGCCTCGGGTGGCACCGTTGGCTTGCCCAACGGTGAATGTATTTTATGTAGGGATGCGTTGATTCTGATGGACGAAACCGGGGCTAATGCTCTACGGCTGATGGTGGGTGGGTTGGCCATTGCTCGATCACTGTTGGCAAGCCAACAGTGCCACACCGAATGTTATTGCCAGGGATGATGTGATGATCTTTTTTCGATTGATCAATTTTCTGCTCGCTACGTTTGGCCTGAAATTTACTTGCGCCTACCCGTTGGTTGGGTATATTACTGTGCCATTGATGGTGGACTATTTTCGGGATGTGCGTGGGGCGGTCAAGGGGAAGGGGAACGAAATGTGTGGCGAGGGAGTGGTGATATGTGTTGGGGCTGTGATGAACCTGGCTGACAGGGTGCCATGTGCGTTGATGTGTGTCGACCGCATAACTTTGAGAGGCCGGTTTTTGTTCAATCTGGCTGAAACGAGGGACTTTTATAGTGCGGCTTTTTTCAGCGGTTTCGGTTCTTCAGCTGAATCTGTAGTGCTCACGCGCGCGACACACAGCAGAGCGAAGATCATGGCGAACGTCGGGCTGGCGTCAAGGGGATTCTTTTCAGTTCACACTCAATCTGGTCAGGTGAACTTAAGGAGTCAGAGCAGCATGTCTGGTTCGACCATACTCGCAGGCAGGCAGCGGGGGCACAGAATCGGAAATTGATACAGGGCCGGAACTGATTGCTTTGACAAGAGTTCCGGAGACATTTTAAGCTGAAGGACAGGCATGGGCTGTTTTTTGAGAATTTCTGGGGAATTTTCAGATTCGTGCGTAAAAATGCTCTCTTTCGTTTCCTATATAGACAGGAATATATCATCCACTTGAAAGATATTGATGTCGACTGAGACAGATTCAAAATCTGACGTTGCACGGCTGCTAACGCAGTATCAGCGGGCATTATACGCTTACATCTATGCTTGTGTACGCAACACCACCGATGCGGACGACGTATTTCAGGAAGTTTCGATTGCGGTCGTCGAGTCTTTTTGCCAGCTCGAATCGGAAGATGGGTTCTTTCCCTGGGCACGGGAAATTGCTTATCGACGGGTTTTAGCCCATTACCGGACATCGAACAGAGAAAAACCAGTGAATCCGCAAGTGATCACAGCGTTGGCGGAAGCAGTCGAGCGGGTTGAAAACCGACAGCCTTTGTCGACACGGCGGGAGAAGCTACAGGAATGTCTGGAACGCCTGCCCTCCCTGAGCCGCGAACTGATTGCCCGGTGTTATAACAATACGGGAGAGAGTGTTGTGGTGGTTGCCGAACAGTTTGGGCAAAAGGTAACTTCGGTTTATGCACGCGTGCATCGGATTCGGGCGATTCTCCGTGACTGCATTGCTCAACGCCTGCAGGAGGAGTCGGAAGAATGACTGATGGGGACGACGACCGCCTGCTACAAGCTTACCTGGATCGAAGCCTTTCACCAGGAGAGACGTTTCAGCTGGAACAGCGATTTTGCCAGGAACCGGAACTCGCAGAACGAATGATTCAGTTCGCCAGCGATGATGCGGTGCTCTCAGAATGGGCGGCAAATCAGGAACTGGATTTGGGAGAGCTGCTGTCGCAGGATCAGTCTCCGTCAACGAATCAGGAAAATGCTCCCGATTTTCGTTCAAGACGACGGATGATTGTGACTGCGTTCCTGTCTGGTTGTAGCCTGCTGCTGCTGGTGGTGGGGCTGTTCTATCTTGTGCCGCAGTTTCAAGCTCCTGCTCCGGAAGCGGTGGTCTTCAGTTCCGGGGAACTGGTTCAAAGTCATATTAAACAGATGCTTGCAGAGGGTTCGGCGGAATTACATTTTCCAACCGGTGCCAGAGTTCTCATCTCAGCCCCGGCTTCCTATGAGGTGACCGGGAACAATTCCATTCATCTGGAACAGGGTAAATTTATAGCCAATGTCCCCAATACCGGAATCGGATTTCAGGTCGATACACCACACGGGCGCGTGATTGATCTGGGGACGCTGTTTTCTGTTCAAACCGCTGATGCCGAGGACACCCGGGTGCAGGTCTATCGGGGCAAAGTAATCGCTTCAGTTGTTGATGGTGAGGGGGTCGTGAAGACCAGCCGACAGGTGGAAGAGAACCAGTCAGCAAAAATTGACTACCAGAAAAATGAAATTTCCGAAACTCTTGATTCCCACGAAGTCAGCGCGCGATATGGGATTAAACGTTATTCCAGTTCTATTATTTTTCAGGAAGAGATGCCGGAAGCGCTGGCAACTGGAAAATATCAGGTCTTTGAGCATGACGACCTGGCCTTTGTCTTTCCGGAACGGAGCGAAGTGGTGCTTCCTCAGGATTTGAATGTCCTGGTCTCACCGACTCAGGAAGAACAGCATTCGGGCAAAAAGCTCAATTACCCGGTATCCATCCCCGCGCAAACAAAAGTCGACTGTTTTCGAGTTTATTACGATCCTGCCATCAAAAAGGGGACATTCATTCCTGTCCGTGGAGAAATCGAGTTTGAACGGCCCATTCTCGGTGTCATCCTGGAAATAAAAGAATTGAACCGGACCGATTGCTTCTTCCACCCGCTAAATGAAAAGCATCCTGATGGAAGCATTGTTCATCAAGGGACGGAAGTTGACAGGGGCATAATCGACCCCAAGGCCCGCTACGATGAGGTCACGATTTCAGATGATCGTAAAACACTGTCATTCGTCCTGCTCTCCGGGGAACGTTTCGTGGATGAATTTCGCGTGATTGTTAAGTCCCCAGAGAACCCCACCCAAAAATAAATCCATTAGCGCTGACTGAGAATCGAGTCTGTTCTCAGCGGTGCCTTCAAGTCAATAAGAAGTTTTGTATTACTGCACTTCCATTATTTTTAAAGAAAAGAATTATGAATTATCATCAGAAACGAAGAGACGGTTTTACATTAATTGAACTTTTGGTCGTGATTGCAATTATCGCGATTCTGATTGCACTCTTACTGCCTGCAGTGCAGCAGGCCCGGGAAGCGGCCCGACGGAGTACATGCAAGAACAACTTAAAGCAGTTGGGACTCGCGCTGCATAATTATCATGATACACACCGGGTATTTCCCTTCGCGACAGTCTGTGGTGTGAATGCCACCGCTTCTACGGGACAAAATAATGCAAGGCAGTCCTGGTTCCATATGGTATTACCCTATGTCGATCAGGCACCCCTGTATGATCTGCTCCGCGATGGATTTCAATCCGGTACAGTAAGTGACTTTGCCTCACATCCTCAGCGTTCAGTTAAGGTCCCCGTGTTCATGTGCCCTTCTGATCCCAACAGTGGAAAATTAGGAAGTCAGAAAAATACATTTTATTCAAACTATCTGCTCTGTTCCGGTTCAACAACGCAGGGCGCGGATGGGACCTTCCCCAAGCTGAATGGAATGTTTTTTAACATCTCAAAAATTCGGATGAGCGATATTACTGATGGGGCATCCAATACGATTGCTGCTGGTGAAATTAATCTGGTAGATGATACAACCGGTGCCGGTCCTGTTGCTGACTGTTTGACTGTGGGTGATTTACGGGGGCGCGTCTGGGGGACGAAATACGCTGGTGGTGGAACGTTTACAACCCTGCAGGGGCCGAATTCTGCTGTGCCAGATTCCGTTATCTACGGATACTCGAGAGATTATGCGCCCATCAGTACTTCCTGTTCCAGTGGAGATAATGCTGTTTATACTCGCAGCCGTCATGTCGGGGGATCGCATATTCTACTTGGAGACGGTGCCGTTCGATTTATCTCAAATAACATCGATACCAGCACGTTTCGAAGTCTGGGCACGCGGGCCGGAGGCGAAGTACTGGGCGAATTTTAATCGATAACACACAGGCCAATCAATCAAGGTCAATGAGATCACTTTCTTCAAATCAGACCATTCAGATAGAAAAAGAATTGATGATAGATTCCATTTTGAAACCACTTACGTTGCTTTGTTTTCTTGTAGTCCTCCAGGGATGTGGAAGGGGCAATGATGGTCCGGAGATGGCTTCGGTGAAAGGAACAGTCAAGATTGATGGGGCTCCGGTTCCGAAGGGAGATATTATTTTTGAGCCTGCTGACGGGATGGGACGTGCCGCTGCCGGGGTGATTGAAAATGGAGTCTTTGAATTCACCAGTCCTGTCGGCAGCAAAAAAATTATGATCCATGCCTCGCGGAAAACAGGGAAAAAGGGGAAAGACTTTGGAGAAGACCTTATGGAATCGTATATTCCGAAGAAGTATAATTCGGAAAGCGAACTCAAAGAAAATGTCGCTCCGGGATCAGAGAATGAATTTGAATTTGATCTAAAATCGAAATGATCTGAGTGTATCTGACTGGGAGATCGATTCAGGCGGTTCTCGGTTGAGAGAGTTGCGATTTTAAGCTGTTTTCAGAAGTGAGGAGGCTGAAATGATGAGTTCGTCATTGAATATGACACGCAGGGACATGCTCAAAAATTCGGTATTAAGTGGTGCCGGTCTTTGGGTGGGGGGGCGTTCTGCATTCGCGGAGAGTCGTTCTCCGAATGAAAAATTGAACATTGCCTGTATTGGATTGGGAAATCAGGGGAATGCGAATCTGGGACTTGTTTCCAGTCAGAATATTGTGGGGCTCTGCGATGTGGATGATGCCCGGACTGCGAAATACGCCGCGAAGTATCCCAAGGCAAAAACTTTTTCCGACTTTCGCGTGATGCTGGACAAGCTCGACCAAGAGATCGATGCTGTGCTGATCACGACTCCCAATCATACGCACGCGACGATTGCCATCAATGCGATGCGGCGGGGCAAACATTGCTATTGCGAAAAACCGTTGGCACATTCAATCCATGAAGTACGCGAGATGAATCGCGTGGCGAATGAGCAGCAGGTCGTCACGCAGATGGGAACCCAAAATCATGCGGGCGAAAATTATCGAAGGACCGTGGAACTGATTCAGTCAGGCGCCATCGGCGACGTGAAGCAGGTTCATGTCTGGTTTGGACGTCCTGGTGGCTGGCGACGTTTCAAGCATGTCGTGGATCGTCCCGGCCAACCACAGCCGATTCCAAAAACATTGAACTGGGATTTGTGGGTCGGGCCTGCACCGATGCAGCATTTTCACCCCTGTTATCATCCCCATGACTGGCATTACTGGTGGGATTTTGGAAATGGGACGCTTGGAAATATGGGCTGCCATTATATGGATCTGATTTTCTGGTCTTTAAATTTAAAATATCCGACATCAGTTGAAACGAAAGGGCCGGCGCTGCACTCCGACTCGACACCCTTCTGGCTCGACTGTCACTGGCAGTTTCCCGCGCGTGAATCCATGCCCCCCGTAGAAGTGGTCTGGTATCATGGCCGCGATACCCCGCAGCCTGTGCTGGATCTGGGGGGACCCAAATGGTCAGCCGGAATTTTGTTTGTCGGAGAGCAGGGGATGCTGGCCGCTGATTACGATAAACGGGTCCTTTTGCCGGAAGAGAAATATATCGGCTTCCAGGCACCAGAGAAAACGATACCTGATGCGATTGGCAATCATCGCATGGAGTGGGTCGAAGCCTGTAAAGGCAACGGGAAGACGCTGTGTCACTTTGATTATGCTGCTCCTTTGACGGAAACGATTCTGCTGGGCAATCTGGCGTTTCGAGTGGGACAGAAGATCGAATGGGACGCGGAGAAGATGGATGCTTCCAATACATCTGACGCAGCACAATATATTCAACGCGAATACCGTAAAGGATGGACACTCTGATATGACATCACAAAGCATGAGAAAAATCGTTTGGAACAGAAAACAGCCTCTGGTGACTGGTTTCGTTGTTGGCGTTGCGGCATTGTTGGGAAATATTTCCGTATCCCTGGCGGGGCCCGCGGTTTTACTTGAGGTAGCGGCGGGGAAGCAGGCACGGCAAAACTGTGTGATTTCCATGCCCGTACCCAAACTGCTGGAGCGTCAGAATTTGAGCCTGTTTCGGGTGGATGACGGGACTGAGATTCCGATTCAGCTGGAAACCACAGGAGATCAGCGGGATGTGGTCTGGATTCTACGCGATCCATTGCCGGCAGGCACTACAAGACAATATCGTCTGTTGGCAGGAAAGAGTGTTGCTGAGCAGCTCGATCGAGTCATCGTGACGGATGATGGAACACATTTAAATGTCAAAGTCGAGGACAAGCCGGTGCTGACTTACAATCATGCGCTGGTCGCAGCGCCGAAACGTGACGAAGCTTACTACGACAAAAGCGGATATATTCACCCTCTGTATACACCATCGGGAAAAATCATTACGGACGACTTCAATCCCGACCACGCGCATCAGCATGGAATCATGTTTTCATGGCGTAAGATCCTGTTTGAAGGCCGGGAAAATAACGGCTGGGATCAGAAGTCGAAACTTGGAAAAGTAGAACATAACAAGATCAACTCATTCGCCAGCGGCCCGGTTTTTGGTTCATTTATCACGACGATCGATCATGTCGATCTGACGAAAAAAACAGGCCCTGTGAATATGTTAAAAGAAACCTGGCGGGTACGGGTTTTCGCTCTGGAAGATCAGTTTCTGTTTGATATCAAGTCAGTGCAAAACTGTGCTACGGATCAGCCGGTAACGATTGATAAAGTCCATTATGGCGGGATGACTGTCCGCGGGCATGCAGACTGGCATGCGCAGCATACCTTCGATTTTCTGACCAGCGAAGGTAAAAACAAAGTGACCGGGAATCAGTCGCGTCCGCACTGGGTCGAGATGTATGGTCCTCTGGCTGGTGAAATGGCCGGAGTGACAGTATTAAGTCACCCGGATAATTTCCGTTTCCCCCAGCCGGTCAGACTGCATCCGACAATGCCTTATTTCTGTTTCGCAGTTGCGGCCAGCGACGCCTTTGCGATTGAACCGGGCAAGCCTTATGTCTCACGCTATCGCTATTACGTGCATGATGGAAAGCCGAGTGCCAAGGTCGATCAGCATTTGTGGGAAGATTATGCTCATCCCCCTGAGGTCAAACTGATTTCAGAACCTTAATTACCAGGGGAGAAGAGTTGCGTCATAGAAAAAAAGCTGGTCGTGAATTTGCCTCACGACCAGCTTTGATATGGATGTTTCAATTGATTGTGTGACCGATTATTTAATTGACTCAATCATCTTCACGATTTCTTCTTCATTATATTCTTCAGATTGAATCTGCAGCATCAGGAAGGCCGGACCGTTTTTTCCCGGAAATACGCCTGTAATCTGATGGAATTCCGTTTTCTCTTCATCGGTTCCTTCCGCAAAAGTGAAGTTGAGTTTTTTGCCTTTGATTGTGAATTCTCGCTGTTCCTCTTTTGTGATATCGAGTTTGCGTTGATTCTGATTTTGATTTTGATTATTCAGGCTGCTGCGGAACTCTTTCTCCATATCAAGCATGCCATCATCGGGGACCGTCAGACTCATCAAGATCAATATCCCCTGTTTTGATTCTGGTTCGAACAACGCCATTTGCATGCCTTTGCCAATGACGCTGAATGTGACTCCCGCCTGGGGTTTGAAGATATCAGGAATCGTAATATCCGTGATTTCATTCTGGATGGCGATGATCTCTGCTTTTTTCTCCGTCACCTTCATTTTGATGTCCATGTTTCTGGCAGCATAAAACAGACCACCACAGCAAAGGAGTAAGCAACCCCCTCCCAGGCCCAGCAGAATTAACAAGACTTTTACACCTGTGCTCATTCCTTTTTTGGGCTGAGCAGAAAATTCTTCAGGTTGAAAGTCATTTTCTTCAGAGTAAAAATTGTCGTTGGACATATTGGTAAGTACCTTTCCCAATCAGGCAGTGTGAATTGAGTGTTCAGAAGCGGTGAACTCATGAAATCTGAGTACATGGAAAACTGTCTCTCTGAACAGAGAAAGTCTATAAAGAATCCATCAAAGAAACGAGCGTAATCTAAAACCGGATCAGAAAATTATAAGAATTAGGCATCATCTTCTTCATTTTGTATTCCGCCCGAGCGTTCTTCTTCCCGCCATTGCTTTTGCAATCTTCGCCGTTCTCGCTTACTGAGACCTTTCAGCTGTTCCGGATCGTGCGCTGCGTCTACTCGTATTGTTCTTTTCTCATCTTTCGACTCTTGTTTCGGGGCAGACTTCGCTTGCACCGATTCTCTTTCAGTGACAGGTTCTGGAGTTTTGGCTGGTCGGGAGTTGGCAGCTTCAGCAGTCGGAGTGGGAGAGGGGGGAGTTGTATTCCTGACGGCAGATTTTTTTGTGGCTGTTTTTAAATCCGTAGAGCTCGTTTCTATCTGCTGTTGCTCAAGTTTGAGAGCCAGTCGTTCTTTCTGCTTGATGGCTTTTGCAACCCGTCTGGCTTTTTGTTTGATTCCACGACGAAGCAGGTAACCTGCAACATGTTTTTTCAGACGTGAAGGAACTTTATCTGGCAGATCGACGGATCGGTAGAGTAAATGGTGCGTATGTAACAACAGGCCGGCAAACAGGCTCCAGTGAGCGAAGTACAGGAGGCCTGCTCCGATCAGATAGTGCTGTGCTTCCCAGGGGATCAGATTTCCGGTGAACATGAAAGTCAGGTTCGCTACATAAGCTGCAACCGCGAGGATGGTAAAGTTCAGGCCCGCACGATCTCCCCGCATTTCGAGATAGGTCATCAGTGAAATACTTAACCCTAAAACTACTGCCGGTACCAGCCAGGCCAGAAGTTGTGTATGGGGACCCCAGTCAAACAACCTTAATTCAATCACTGTGGTTGCCCAGACGTGATGTAATTGGGTTGTCGTGCATAATGCAAAGAGAAATAAACCGCCGGCAACCCACTTCCACAGACGATACCTGCCAGAAAAATCGTGCAGGCTTTGTGTGCGAAGTGAAGCGATCAGTAAAGCGATCTGACCCGCTACAAACAGCAGGGTGCCCGACAGATAGAGCGGCAAGGGGCTCTGTTCCAGTGACAGATATCCAGACAGCGCAGAGTCGGCCAGACAAAATTCAGACCGATAAAAGTCAGCGGCCATTAAACCGGCAAAACAAAAAAAAACCGGCAGGTAATATAAGGCCAGTTTCCAGCGCTTAGGGAAGATGACAGTGCGGAGCGGATATTGACCGGCCTTGAATCGATTTGTCCGGGCAATGGTCTGCGATGTAGAATCATCGTTCGAATCATCGAGAGATTCTGAAGATTCCGACGCCAGTCTTCGACGTCGGCGTTCATCCATGGAACGTGAGCCAGCAAATCCAGTAGACATTGATACTCTGTGTGATCCTTCAACGAGATCTTTGTCGTTAATTCAATATTACGAAATAATGATGTGTGAATAAACGTCTTCCGATGCATGCCGTGACTTAGAAGAAGTCTGCTGCCTGCTCAATCACGGAAGTCCTTTACTCTTCTTTCATCGGTAAAGGGTAAATTGCAGCACGAGTCTGGATCTGCATTTTGCATTGACTAAGGCAGGCACGATTGTTTTGTTTGATTCCTTTGTTTTAATTGCTATTCATTCTGTGACAGGAAATCTCACGGCAATGCGAACAGTGCCCCCGTCTTTGCTAAACTGCTTATTGTGTGTTGTCAGGGATCCCGGGTGTGATTCGGGGGAGTCCAATTTGTTAACTCTTGACATATAAAAGGTTTATGTTTTGTCTGACTTTCAAATGGGCGAAGAGTCCCCTCTTGATTCGACACTGTATATAATACAGAGCCTACTAACGGGCCACATATTATTTAGTCAATGGAGTGTTGTTTGATGTTTGTAAAATGGAAGTGCGTTTTCGCATTTATTTCGCTCTTGATTCCGATGCAACTGATCACTGCAGCAGAGACTCCTGAATCGGCAATTTCCCAGGAAGCGAGTATTGTAATACGGCTCAAGCAGCCCAAGGAAACACTGCAGAATATTACGGAGTTGCTGAATCAGATCGACGAGTCACTGACCGGAGTGATTACCGGGAACTTACGTACGTTTTTGGGACGGTCGATTTCTAACTCCGAGCTGGCAGGCGTTGATCGTTCGCGCGACCTGTATGTGGGCGTTTTTCTAAATCAGACAAAACAGCCCGGCTTACTGTATGTGATTCCGGCAAGCGATTCGCAGGCAATGCAGGCCGCACTGGGCGAAAAATATCATTTCTCGATTCATGAGAAATGGGCTCTTTACAGTGAGGACCAGTCGCTGGTTGAGCAGGCGGTGAAATTGTTTAAGTCCGGCGATCAGAATTATCAGGGCCAAATGAGTTCGCAGTCACGGGATCTTTTTGCTCAGGGGGATCTTTCAATATTTGTGAATTCGCAAAAAATTGTCCAGATTTACCAGCCGCAATTAGAGCAGGCAGGGCAGAAGGTCGACACGGCACTCACTCAGCTTTCCGAAACCGTAAATACCGCGCCGGGGGTGAATATGAAACCGATTCTGGCGATGTATTCCACACTGGCGAAAGCAGCTTTACAAGCCGTTCAGGATTCAAAAAGTTATACGACCATCGTCAAGGCCGGGAGCAGCGGTGTCGGGCTAGAGAGCCTGTTTGAGGTCAAAGAAAACTCGGTAACCGATCACCTGTTTCAGACGAATACGCCACAGGAATTTGCACAACTGGGGAAATTTCCTGCAGGTCAACTGGCGTATTTTGCCGGTGCAGGGAACACCGATGCGCTCATCACCTGGGGAATGCAGTTTACCGCGCAGATGTTTGATGACACGAAAGAAAACGCCGAAGCCAAGTCGAAATTTAAGTCCATCGTCAAAGAAATTCGCAACTTGAAATTTGGCAGTTATTATTTTTCGTTCGAATTGGGGAAACTTTCCGAAGGAGTATTGAATGCTTATACGATTTCAGAAGTGGAACCTTCTGAAGCAATGCGGAAATATACACGGGAGATGATGTCATTAATGCAGAATGTTTCTCTGCCTGGCATGAAGCAGCAAGTCACGCTGACACCCGATGCAGAGAAGATCGGAAACGAAACCGTTGATCTGACGGTCATCAAGCAGGAAGTCGATCCGGAATTCGACCCGCTGCAGGTTCAGAAGCGGATGCTGGAAGTACTTTACGGTCCGGCGGGAATTACGAATCGAATGGCATATCCGAAAGGGAAGGTGCTGCAGACGATGGGAGCCACTGCTTCGATGAAGAAATTTCTGGACGCATTGAATGCTTCGGCGGATTCCAAACTGATCGCGCAAAATCAACCCGCGTTTATCGAAGCCCGCAAACAAGGGCACAGCCAGGCCAATCTCCTGGCCATTGTGGATGTGCCGACAAGTATTGCGCAAGGTTACAATATTTTCGCAGAAAGCCGGCAGCAAACGGCACTGTTTTCAGAAGCACTCCTGAAGAATCAGGGCATTTCTGCTTCTTATCTGACTTTCAGCCTGTCAATGGGGCCGCACGCGCTGACGACCAGGACTTATGTGCCAGTGCAGAGTCTAAAGAGCGGGTTCAAGATGTTTTCCATGATTGTCGGTCAGAAATAGCGGAATCAGAGGCAACTGGTAAAAAAATACTGAAAATTAGTTCCGATTCGCTGAGTCGAAATGGCAGTTTTGTAAGTGTTTGTTATCATTCAGGTTATGGGGGATGGGGCGGTCGTGGTTCAGCGCGAACAGGCATGCAGGGCACGTGTTTTTACAAAACCGCTCTTGAAAGAATCGACATTTTACCGAAAACTGACAAAAATGGACGAACCAGTGACAGCGTCTGTCTGTCTAGCTGGTAAGGAGAGTTTCTTGACTTGCGAGTTAAAGGGTCTCTTAACTACTTTTTTTGTGAGCGGATAAAATCCGTTTTTCTTTACGAGGCAGAATGCCTCTTTTTTTTAGTCTCTTTCTCTGCGGTTTAACGCAGGAGGTGCACTGATGATTTTTTCTAAACAGAATCGTCGTTTCGTCGTCAAAGCAATTAACATCAGCGCGTTTGTGAAAACAGCGGCTGTCGTGAAAGCCATCGATGCCGTCCGTGCAGCCCTCCGTCTAAATTCGTTAAGCCCTCTATGTGGAGAACGATTGTCGGAATCCGGTGGTATGCCGGGGACCCCCTCGATGAGTTGGCATTGTTGTCAACATCAATCATCGATGCATCTGATGTATCAAAGATATATGCAGATAACGGGTACCAGGACCACTATGACCGGAACTGCTTCGTAGGCAGTCTCCTATTCCCTGCTTTTTAGCAGAAAATCGTTTACTCAAAGTGGTTGGTTAAAACACAACACATGTTTTAACTGACCCTGCCATGTTTGATGGCGAGAGCCACGAATTGGTCGTCTGTAATACCGGCAGAAGGAGTTCTTCTCTTTCCCGGATTTACGGTTGACTCAAAGGTTGGTCAACTCTCACTCCAGGCATGATCGCAGCTACCACTTTGAGATCCTTGAATACAGAGCCCTGACTCAGGGTCAGAGAAGAGATAGTACAATGGAAGATTTACAGTTAGAAGAATTAGTGAGATCTGCTCAGAATGGGGATCGGGATGCTTTTGGTTCACTGGTGGTTCAGTTTGAATCGACGGTTTTTGCGATTGTCATGAAGCGATTGCGAAACCACGCTGAAGCCAGTGAAGTGACGCAGGATGTTTTTATTCAGGCCATGCGGAAGCTGTCTCAATTGAATGCACCGGAACGATTCGGCGGCTGGTTGCGGCAGATTGCCGTTCGGATGTCAATCAATCGTGCTGTTCGACGGCCTAAAGAGAGCATTCAAAGTCCTGATACGTTTATCGTTCTGGACGATGAACCTGAAAACCCGTTGGAAAAAATGCTGGAAAGCGAACGGGCCAGCGAATTGCGAGGAAGCCTGGAGCAGTTGGGCGAAGTCGACCGACTGACGCTGATATCATTTTACTTCAAAGGTCAGTCTCTGAAAGAAATGAGTCACGAATTTGATCGACCCATTGGAACGATCAAGCGACGACTGCACACCGCCCGCAATCGTCTGCGGGAGGCGCTCTTGGACTTGCAGTCCGTATGAGTCATGATTTGTGTGATGAAATAGGCAAAGCCTGCAGGAAGAAACTTCTGCAGGCTTTGTGTGCTTCTGCATCAGGCGAAGAAATGCAGCGACCAATCGACGTGTCAGGGGAGCACAATACCGGCTTTCAATAGAATGGAGGTCAAAGCCATCAGGGGAATGCCTGTGATGGCAGAGTGATCCGTTGACTGAATCTCTTCAAACAGTGCGATTCCGCGGCTTTCCAGTTTATACGCCCCCGCACAGTCCAGAGGCTGATCGACTTGAACATACCGTTTGAGGGCGTCCTGATCTAGTGGTCTCATTTTGAGTGTGGTGCAGTTGATGTGTGTTTCCATAAAATTCGGACCAAGGACGGCAATCGCGGTAATCAGCAGATGCGTTTTGCCTTGCATGGACAGCAACTGTTTCACTGCGCTTTCTGCAGTGCCTGGTTTTCCCAGGATGCTATTTTCAAACGAAACCAGTTGATCCCCGCCGATCACGATTGCATCTGGGTGCTGTAGAAAGCCCTGTTTGGCTTTTTCCAAGGCCAGTGTTTCTGCCAGCGATTCAGGAGAAGAGAGAATCTGTTTCAACACTGATTCATCGACCTGGGGGTCACAAGTTTCAAAATCCAGTCCCAAGCGTTGCAATTGTGCTGCACGATAAGAGGATCTGCTGGCCAGAATCAATTTCATGGGAGACTTTCATAGCAGGATCAAAGATTCCAGATCCGTTTTTTTTCGATCCGTTATCTGGTCAGTTGATAATAGACCTGTCTGGGTGAGAGCTGGTTGATAGATCGGTCCCACTCGGCAATGGCGGCAAGTTCTCCCTCCTGCGTGATCACGGCAATCTCTGTGATCTGTCTGGTATCGGGCAGTCGATCAGGATGACAGACAAGTTTCTGTCCCTGACTGAGAGACTGAAGTTCGCGTTCATTGCATTGATAATGGGGAAGCTGTGTGACAGCAGAAGCAGCAGGTTGCAGTTCCCGGGTGATGGATTCTAAAGAGAGCTCTTCATCAAGGTTTATCGCGGATTCCAGGTTGAATTGCCCGATCCGTGTGCGAACCAGTGATGACATGATCGCGCCGGTCCCCAGTTGTTCTCCCAGATCGCGACCAAGAGAGCGAACATAGGTTCCCGAGCCGCAGACAATGCGGAGCTGGAAACGAGGAAATTCAAAGCGGACTAATTCGAGTTCATAAACTTCAACGGTGCGGGGCTGTATTTCAAAGGATTTTCCGCGGCGTGCCAGATCATAGGCCCGCCGTCCCTTGATATGCACGGCTGAGAACTGAGGCGGAACCTGTTCGATTTGCCCGCGAAATGCCGGCAGGCAGGCTTCCAGCTGTTCTCGCGTGATCACGGGGCAATCAGGCGTGTCGGAGATGTTGCCGCAACTATCGTCAGTATCACTCCGTTTGCCTAGAATGAATTCGCCGATATATTCTTTAGTCTGTTCCTGGACAAAACGAATCAGGCGGGTCACAGAACCGATGCAGACAACCAGGACGCCTGTTGCCAGTGGATCCAGTGTGCCGGCGTGCCCGGCTTTAGCTGGTTTGACCAGCTTTTCGATTTGATCGACCACCTGACGCGAGGTAATGTTTTGTGGCTTATTAATATTCAGCAAGCCGGAAAAATTCTGCCCCACTGTTATTTTGGAACTCATTGGAAAATGTTCCCGGATTTTCACGTGCGCGCGGGCACAGACACAATTTGAATGGAATCACATCTCAAACAGTGACGCGGACTTTTTGTTGATGATAATTCAAGGCCGCCCCTACAAATCCGGCAAAGAGTGGATGCGGGCTGACTGGCTTGGATTTGAATTCCGGATGGAACTGCACAGCAAGGTACCAGGGATGATCGGGAATTTCTACGATCTCGACCAGATTTCCGTTGGGGCTGGTTCCTGTGGGAATCATACCGGCTTCAATCATCTGTTTTCGATATTCGGGGTTGAATTCATAACGGTGTCGATGTCGCTCGGTGATGGAATCGGCACCATAACAGGAATGAGCGATTGAGTCTGGGGAAATGATACAATCCTGTGCGCCCAGACGCATCGTTCCCCCTTTTTCCGTGATTTCTTTTTGTTCTTCCAGCAGACAAATGACAGGGGCACTGGACTCACTGTTGAATTCGGTGCTGTGTGCGTCCGGTAATTTCAGCACATTTCTGGCAAATTCAATCACCGAGCATTGCATGCCCAGGCAGACCCCGAAGTAAGGGATCTGCGACTCACGGGCAAATTTTGCGGTTGCAATTTTTCCTTCGATGCCGCGTTTTCCGAAACCGCCGGGGACGAGAATTCCGTCGACATTAGAAAGCAGTGCTTCAGGCCCTTGCCGTTCGATCTCTTCCGCTTCAATTCGCTTTAAAAGAATGCGCGTGGAATGATGAAAGCCTGCATGGAACAGCGATTCATAAATTGATTTGTAGGCATCCCTGTGATCGATATATTTTCCCACCACCGCGATCGTGACTTCATGTTCCGGATTCTTGATCCGATTCAGCAGGGACCGCCAGTTGGAAAGGTCCAGAGGCTCTGCATCGAGTTGCAGTTTGCTGATGATGAGTTTGTCGAGTCCGTCGTCAGCCAGTCCTTGAGGTACTTCGTAAATCGAATATTCCGTATCGACTTCCTCAATCACGGCATTTTTTTCCAGATTGCAGAACAGGGCGATTTTGTCCGCGTGATCCTTGTCCATGGGGCGTTCGGTTCGCACGATCAGAATATCGGGCTGAATACCGATCTGTCGCATTAAACCAACGCTGTGCTGCGTCGGTTTGGTTTTCATTTCTCCCGCCGCCTTGATGTAGGGGACCAGCGTCAAATGGATGAACAGGCAGTTTTCCTTGCCGATATCCAGGGGAATCTGACGGATCGCTTCGAGGAACGGCAGACCTTCAATGTCTCCCACGGTTCCCCCGAGTTCCGTGATGACGACATCGACGTCGGAACTGTCCAGATTGTAAATTGCCTGTTTGATTTCGTCGGTGATGTGGGGGATGACCTGAACGGTGGCACCCAGATATTCGCCGCGGCGTTCTTTATCAATCACCCGCTGATAAATTTGTCCGGTTGTGTAATTGGATTTACGGGAGAGGGGGCTGTTGGTAAATCGCTCGTAATGACCGAGATCAAGATCGGTTTCTGAGCCATCGTCGAGAACATACACTTCACCATGCTCATAGGGATTCATCGTACCGGGATCGATGTTGATATAAGGGTCGAGCTTCTGCATCCGCACTCTCAATCCCCGTTGTTCCAGGAGGAGCCCGATCGAGGCGGACGTTAAGCCTTTTCCCAAAGAACTGACAACGCCGCCTGTGACAAAAATATGTTTGGTCGTGTGCTTGGTCATTTTACTATCTGCTAATTGAGTCGGAGTTCATTTTTTATCATGATATGCGATGTCAGCCGGATTTGCACGTTTCAAGATGCACAATACAATATCACATTTATTTAACTTCAGTTATCTACACAGTTTAACAAAGGTTTTCCGAAATCGGGTTCTCATGTATTTTAGCCAGGGAATTCGAAACCGGCTATGATTTTTCCTGATTATAGCGTGTTACAAATTGAGCGTAATCCTCAGGGGTATCAATGCCCACTGAAGGATGAGTTACTTGAGCAACCTGAATCGTGGCGCCTGTCTCCAGAGCACGCAACTGTTCCAGCTTTTCCAGTTGTTCAAGTGGAGTAGGGGGGATTTTCGTTAAATCCAGCAAAAACGGTCTGCGGTAAGCATAGATTCCCAGATGCAATAACCAGGGGCTCTGGTCAGGCAAAAGTGTTTCCACAGCAACATCTCTCGTAAAGGGGATGGGCAGGCGACTAAAGTACATCGCGGAGCCATCGGTACGACAGACTACTTTGGTGCAGGAACGGTCCTGTAACTGGTCGATGTGCCGAATGGGGGTTGCTAACGTAGCCATATCTGCATGGGGAGTCTGTATTAATAGTTCAATCAACTGGTCGATAAATTGAGGAGAAATTTCTGGTTCATCTCCCTGGATATTCACCAGAATTTCGGCGTCAAAAAGTTCTTTGACAGCGACTTCGGCAATCCGGTCCGTACCGCTGGGATGTTCTCCCGTCAGGAAGGCTTTTCCGCCAAATCCATGAACGGCTTCCATGATTTCCAGGCTGTCCGTCGCAACGATCAGACGGTCTAGCTTTTCTGAACTTGCTGCCGCTTCCCAGGTATGCTGAATCAACGATTTGCCGGTTTCGTTCAACAACAATTTTCTCGGTAACCGGGTCGATTGCAGTCTGGCGGGAATCACGCCGCACACTTGCATGTGAACACCTCCTGTGTTTGCTGATGAACGGCTCATTTCAATAAAACCTTAACGAGCCCAATTTATCATCAGTTAGTCTGACTCTTCAAGCGGGGGACAGCCAAAACTGCAGCATTCCCACAAGGAATCTTTAGCGATCTGCTCTGCGTGCCATTTTGCAGGCTGGTCTTGGAGAGGATTCGAGGTTCTGATATGGTTAGCCACCAACAGGTTAGAACTCAATCTCTACCAGAACAGGATTCTCAGATGGAGCACGGATTCTTAGGCTATCGCTCAACATTCATGTTGGATTTCGTGGTGTCAGCGCTCGTTTTGATTGTGCCATTGTTATTATTCAGTCTCTATACCGTCAAAATCCAACGCAATTTTTCTCTGCATAAGAAGCTGCAGATTGTGCTGGGGGCGGTGTTGCTGGTGGCTGTGTCTGCCTTTGAAATTGATGTGCAGATCATGCATGGCGGGTGGCAAAATATCGTGAACCAGCGAGAAACCCCGCTCACCCTGGAGCAATTTCAGGATGTCCGAAACATTCTCTATGTCCATTTGATCTTTGCTGTTTCCACACCTTTCTTCTGGGCAACGACGCTGTTTCTGGCTCTGAGACGAATTCCCAATCCGCCTGCTCCCTGCGCGCACAGCAGCCTGCACAAAAAGCTGGGCTGGATTTCCACGATTGATATTACGCTGACTTCATTAACAGGACTGTACTGGTATTACATGGCTTTTGTGACCAGCGTCTGAAAAGAAAACGGACAGGAATGTCTGCTCAAGTCAGGATTTCTTTCGCGTGCGGTTAACCGGCCCTTTTGCAGGCTTCTCGGCTTCATCGCTGTTTTTGTCTTTGGCAAGGACACGTGCGATGGCATCCAGAAAGATATCCATGGCGAATGGCTTTCTCAGATAGTCATCAACTCCCAGCATCTCGGCATATGCTTTGTGCCTGCCCCCTTCGTTGGCCGTAATCATAATCACCCTGGGGGGAGAAGGCAGCGACTTCAGGCTTTCCAGCACGGGAAAACCGCCCATTTTGGGCATCATCATATCTGTAATGACCAGATCGGGATTCTCTGACTGGGCGAGCCTTTGCCCTTCCAGGCCATTCGGGGCCAGAATTACATTGTATCCGGCTGATTTAATAACACCGCTCAGGGTGCTTGAAATCTCACGGTCATCTTCGATCAATAGAATCGTATAATCAGTTGACTTGGTCATTATTATTCCCTGGAGAAACCATCCGTTTCTCGCGACTCCTGGTTGTAAAGTGACTTAGCGCCACATCCTCAGACTTTCCTGTCTATATGGTATGTCCCTATCAATCGATTCTCAAGGCCGTTGTATCAAACTGTTTTGATTCTTCATCTTTCCCGAGGGAGGCCCAGACAATTATACCGGCTTTTACGAAGATTCTTCAGATGGTTTTAGCCTGATTTATGAACGCTTCCACCATTTGGCGGTTTTTGACTCCGGGAGCACTTTCAACACCACTGGCGGTATCAACGCCAAACGGAGCCACCGTTTTGACTGCTTCACCAACGTTATTTGACGTCAACCCCCCTGCCAGAATCAACGGAGGCCATTCTTCGTAAAGGTAGTTTTCCTTAATCATCGCCCAGGGGACGATTTGCCCCGTTCCGCCATAGGCTTGAGGTGAATAAGCGTCAATCAGTACATAGTCCGGACGCTTTCCACACTGATCGCATTCCGCAAGAAAATCAGCCAGACGGTTCAGGTCGTGGTCATGAGTGCGAAAAGCGCGAATGATTCTGAGTTCGGGAGCAGCCTGAGCCAGTTCCGCGAGAAATTCAGCAGGCTCGTCGCTGTGCAGTTGTGCGACCTCTAAAGAGAGATCGTCACAGATGGATTTTACTTGCTTGAGCGAATGTTTGACGAACAACCCGACGACAGTTATTTCTCGGGATGAAACCGCAGATTTGATCTCCGCTGCTGCCGCGAGATTAACGAAACGAGGAGACGGCGCATAAAAATTGAGCCCAATCGCCGAAGCTCCTGCATCAGCCACCATTGAAGCGGTACTGATATCTTGAATTCCACAAATTTTAACCCACATCGTTCGGGTACTCTTCTCCGAATTCCTGCCTGGCTCGTGATCGACACGATGAGCAATCATACTTTTCAAACTGTCATCTACATGAGGATTCCGACCCCGTGATCAAATCAAGTATATACAACTTCTGTTTTAAGGTGTATATGCTACTGGAACAAATTTGATGCAGACCGGTTTGGGAACGTCGATTTCGTGTCCCGTTTTCTGCAGTAAACCTGTTTCCGGATCAATTCTGAACACAACTACATTATGCGTATCCTGATTGGCAGCCAGCAGGAATTTTCCAGCAGGATCGATTTTGAAATTTCGAGGTATTGCACCACCCGTTGATTGATAACCGATGGATGTCAGTTTACCCGTCTGTTCATCAATTCGATACATGGCCAGTGAATTGGGGCCACGATTCGAACCATAAAGAAATTTACCGGAGGGGTGCACCTGAACTTCTGCAGTCGAGTTTCCTTTCAAGGGGGTCCCCGCCGGTACCGTCGCGATCGTTTGGATTTCCTTAAAGGAGCCGTTTGTTGCATCATAGTTCATGGCGGTAATGGTCAGGTTCAATTCATTGATCACATATGCCCACTTTCCCGTGGGATGAAACGTAAAATGACGTGGACCTGCACCGGGGGGCAATTTGATTCCAGGAATCGAATTGGGTTGCAGCGAACCGTCTGACGGAGTGAAGCGGTAAACCAGCAGTTGATCCAGGCCCAGATCTGCGACAATCGCATGTTGATTCTGTTTGTCCAGATTAATGGAATGCGCATGTGGCGCAGTTTGACGTGCTGAATTCACGCTGGAACCAGTGTGTTGAATGAATGAGGCACTCTCTTTCAGTTTCCCATTTTTGCGAATGGGCAGCGAACAGATGCTGCCTCCGGAATAATTGGCAACGAGCACAAATTTGCCGGTCGCGTCCACAACCAGATGACAGGGATCTGCCCCCCGGGAGGATTGCTGGTTGAGAAACCTTAATCCGCCGGTTTCTGCATCGATGGCAAAGGAACTGATGGCTCCCGATTTCGTACCCTGGTAATCTCCAATTTCATTTACGGCGTACAGATATTTATGATTGGGATGCACGGCCAGAAACGACGGATTCTCGACACCTTCTGTCGTTCCGGCGTGTGACAGTTTGCCTGTTTCGCAATCCAGCAGAAGCTGATAGATGCCTTTACTGTCGCTGCCTCGCGTATAGGTGCCCACATAAACCCGGAACTGATCCGCCGCAGATACCGAATTTGTATGAAGTCCTGATAACAATGTACTTAACATAAACATGGCACCGAGCAGGAAAAATTTAAGTGAAAGCATGGCCGGACCTTGAAACAATATAGACGAGGAAATTGAAGGGGCAGAGAAATCAGGTCTGAGCCCGCGGTTAACTTTTATTTGACTCAAATTATTCGGGAAACGCAATAGTTTGTTTATCAGATGTTCTGAAATACCGTGTGTGTGGATCCTGTGATTTCTAAACAGGGGAGATTATACTTGCGGGCATGTTAAAACGGATTACTTTGCATAACTTTATGAGCCATTCACATACCGTGATTGATCTGGCGCCCGGTCTGACCGTACTGACCGGGCCCAACAATTGCGGTAAGTCTGCTTTTGTCTCTGCGCTGCAGATTCTGGCTGAAAATTCCTCCGGCGAATTTATGGTCAGGCACGGCGCGAAAGAGTGTCGTGTCGTCGTAGAAACAGACGATGGTCATACCATTGAATGGAAACGAAAAAAAAAGGTCGTCAGTTATAATATCGATGGTGAAGAGTTTCATCGGTTAAGAAACAGCGTACCTGATAAACTGCGGCAGGTTCTGAAACTGTCGAAGGTCAAGGCCGGCGACAGTGACCAGTTTGATGTCCACTTTGGTGAGCAAAAGTCGCCGATTTTTTTGCTGGGAGAGCGTGGCAGTCGAGCAGCCGCTTTTTTTGCATCCTCTTCAGATGCCTCTGTCCTGATCGAAATGCAGAAACTGCATCGCAGCAAGGTTAAGTCTGCTCAGCAGGAATTTCAGCGTCAGCAGAGCGAGTCAAAACAGATCGCCGCAATTCTGGAAGTGCTGGCGTCAGTCCCTACTCTGGAATCGAAACTGGAAGAGCTCGACAAAACCTATGAAGACTTACTCACAGAAAATCAACAGATTCAACGACTGGAAACTTTGATTCAGGATTGGCAGCGTTCCTCTCATGTGGTCACAAAGCTGGAGCAAACGGTTAGGCTTATGGACCTGCTGCCTGCTGCACTCCAGCAGGAAAATGAAAAATCGTTAGAGTTGCTGACGCTGCGAATACAGGATGTAAGTCAGCAGGTAATGCAAACCCGGTTTAACGTCACAGCGATGTCTGAATTAGATGAACCTCCCGTGCTGCAGGATATCGTTTTCCTGGCCGGACTGATCAATGAGCTTCAGCTGCAGGAACAAAGATGTGAACGGGCGGGGGCGACAAGTCAGTGTTTGAAGACTCTGGGAGATCCCCCATCGTTGACAGACACCGATTCACTGCAGAAATTGATTGAGAGAATTCAGGCTGCGGAAGAGAGGGCCTGTATCGACCTGGTGGAACACACGATTCTGGAGAGCTGTGATCTGCCGCCTGTCATGGCTGACCTGCTCAACATGGAACAGCTCTGCCTGCAGTGGGAAGAAGCACAATTTCAGTGGGAGAAAATGCAGCAGGCCTGTCAGGAATCAGAAGCCGCGCATCAAGCAATTCGCGCTGAGTTGACGGACTGGGTAAAAGAAAACCCGACCTGTCCGACCTGTGGTGCAGAGCTGGAGCCGGAACAGTTCATTCAGACAGCGGAAATGGGGTTGAAGGGGCACACACATGGAGCGTGATACCTACTCTGGTGTGCTGCTGATTGGTGATCCGCATGTCGAAGGACGGGTTCCCGGTTTTCGCAAAGATGATTACCCTCAAATCGTGCTGGAAAAACTGCGCTGGTGTCTGAAAACGGCGGAAGAACAGAATCTGCTGCCGGTAATTCTCGGCGATCTGTTTCATGTGCCCCGCGATAATCAAAACTGGTTGCTATGTCAGTTACTCGCGATTTTCGATCCCCCCGTTTACGGGATTTACGGCAACCACGACTGCCGGGAAAATCAACTGACGGAGCACGATACCCTCAGTATTCTTGTGCAGGCTGGTAAATATCGTCTGCTTTCGGAAGAAACGCCGTGGCGGGGAACAATGCAGGGGCGTTCGGTGATCATCGGCGGTACTTCCTGGGGCAAAAAACTGCCGAAGTCGGTTGGATACGAGAGCAATGACGAGCCGCCTTTGATGATCTGGGTGACTCACCATGATCTGATCGTGCCCGGTTATGAAGAACAGGGACATTTTAAACCGTATGAAATCGCGGGCGTAGATTACGTCATCAACGGCCACATTCATCGCCATCTGGACGATGTGCAAAAAGGGCAGACAACCTGGGTGACGCCGGGCAACATCATTCGCAGATCTCGTAGCGATGCGTCGCGGGCTCATCTGCCTTCGGTCCTGAAACTGGAAGTGACCGCGGAAGGCTGGAAACGTTCTGTGATTGAGGTTCCGCATCAGGCGTTTGATGAAGTATTTTATGAAGAGGTATTGGAAGAAACCGCAGAGGGAGTCCCATCGGCTTTTATTTCCGGTCTCGCAGAATTGCAGTCAAGAAGAACGGATACCGGTGCGGGATTACAATTATTCCTGGAAAAAAATCTGGAACAATTTAATACAACGGTTGCAGACGAAGTACGAAAATTAGCAAGTGAGGTAGTTAGCGATGTCAACGAATAATCAAAATTCCGTGCCCGATATCGAAACACTGACGGCACAGTATCAGAAATTAAACAAACGCAAAATCGAATCGGAACGCGATCTGGTGAACGCGGAAAAAAATCTGAATGAACTTAAACAGCAGGCGCAGGAAGAATACGGGACAAACAAGCTTGATGAATTGAAGGAAAAGCTCCAGCAGATCAAAGCGGAAAACGAACGGAAGCGGGCCGAGTACCATCAGACACTCGGGCAGATCGAAACAGAGTTAACAAAAATTGAAACAGATCATCAGGCGACCGATGCGTCCTGAATTATTTGTATCGGAAGCGAATTAAGGTTATGCCAGAGATGTTTTCCCCTTCAGAATCGTCCCGTCCTCAGCAGGAATTGCGATCACCCAAAGCATTGCAACGTCGATGCTGGGAATTAGCGGCGGTACGGAAACAGAAAAGCAAAGAGGTCGCGTTATTGACCGATCAAATGCGGGAAACCGAAACGTACGTCAGCATCTCTGAGCAAGTCACGGAAGCTTTGGAAACATTGAGCGGTCAGTTATTTGAGCAACAACTGCATTTGATTCAGGAGAAGCTGACGATTGCGCTGCAGGAAGTGTTGGAACAGCCTCTCAAACTGAAAGCGGTTGCAGAATGGAAACGCAACGCAGCCACTGTCGAATTTCAGATCGAACGTGAAGGAAACACGGAAGACATTATGAAGGGGCAGGGAGGATCGGTTGCGAACGTTCTGTCGGTGGGTTTGAGGATGTTTGCGCTGATGACCTTGGACGAGACAGAACACAGGCGGGTACTCGTACTGGATGAACAGGATTGCTGGTTAAGACCCGATTTAGTGCCGCGTCTGGTGAAAATTATTCACGAAGCGGGACAGGCCCTCGGTTTTCAGATTATCATGATCAGCCATCATGATCCGACAATGTTTGAACGTTATGCAGATTGTATTTACCAATTTACCCCTTCGAAAGACGGGGTGCAGGTACAACGGATCGAAACGGACTGGCAGTTGCGCGACTGAATTTATACGGACGCAGTTATTTACCGGAAGGATATTGAAGTTTAATGGCACAGGTGAAATATAATACAGCTCCCGTACCGAGTACCAGAATGCCTTCCGGAATTCCCTATATTGTGGGAAACGAAACCGCCGAACGCTTCAGCTTTTATGGCATGCGGGGCATTCTGGTAGTGTTCATGACGAAATACATGTTGAACGCCAGGGGTGAAGCGGACTATATGTCAGATAATGACGCCACCGCTGTGTTTCATCTGTTCGTCGCGACGGCTTATTTTTTTCCGCTGCTGGGGTCTCTGCTCTCTGATGTATTATGGGGCAAGTATAAAACGATACTCGTGCTTTCGATCGTTTACTGTTTCGGACATCTGGCATTAGCCATCGATGATACGCGTATGGGGCTCTTTATCGGACTGATTCTCATCGCGCTGGGGGCGGGAGGAATCAAACCTTGCGTTTCAGCCCATGTGGGAGACCAGTTTGGGAGTCAGAACAAGCATTTGTTGAGCCGTGTGTTTGGCTGGTTTTATCTGGCCATTAATCTGGGAGCCTTTGTTTCTTCACTTCTGATACCGGTGATTCTAGAATACTATGGACCACATTATGCATTTGGACTGCCTGGGATTCTCATGCTGCTGGCCACGATTCTGTTCTGGATGGGACGCAACAAGTTCGTGCATATCCCTCCTTCGGGCTGGAAAAAATTTCGCACAGAAACGTTTGGTAAAGAAGGGTTACAGGCGTTACTGAATCTTTCGGTGCTGTATTATATATTTCTACCTGTGTTCTGGGCGTTATTCGATCAGACAGGTTCGTCCTGGGTTCTGCAGGGGCTGCAGATGAATACTCAGGTGACAACACCGCTGGGGGAATTTCAGCTGGGAGCTGCTCAGATCCAGGCATTCAATCCCTTTTTTATCTTATTACTGATACCGACATTTACTTATGTGGTTTATCCGCTGATTGACAAAGTATTTCCGTTGACTCCCTTGCGAAAGATTTCGATCGGGTTCTTTTTGACGGCTGCTTCATTCGCCATCGTCGCCTTGATTCAGATTGGGATTGATCGTTCTCCCCAAACACCACCGCATATTCTCTGGCAGGCGGTTCCGTATCTGGTGATGACAGCGGGCGAAGTCATGATTTCCATCACCTGCCTCGAATTTTCGTATACACAGGCTCCCAAATCGATGAAATCATTTATCATGTCTCTCTATTTTCTATCAGTGACGGCGGGGAACCTGCTGACAGCGGGCGTGAATAAAATCATCATGATTGATGAAAAGACTTCGCGGCTGGAAGGAGCCTCCTATTTCTGGTTTTTCTCCGGGTTGATGTTTGTGGCTGCGGTCCTGTTTATTTTTGTCGCGAAATTTTATCGCGGAAAAACTTATATCCAGGATGAAGAATCCGAAGTCTCTCAGGCTCTAGAAGAAGGGATTCAATAAGCTTTTACAAATCTATTGCAAAATACTTTTTTTTATGTCTGATCCTGCTATGATTTGCTGCATGCAGCGAGTGACTGCGGGGGCAAATTGGTTAAACAATAATTCTAGAGTTTTCTACGCTTAGATAAGGAATGAAACATGCGTTTCTCTCAAACGTTTCGAGTGGCAGTTTGTGGTCTTGGGTTGGCTTTATTTGTGGGATGTTCTTCGAAAGACGATACTCGTAAATTTGATGCAAAAGATTCAGAAGCTTCTGTAGAAGCAGAACATGCTCATGATCATGCGCATGAACACGGACCCAATGGCGGGCATCTGCTGGAAGTCGGTGAAGAGCAGTATCACCTTGAAGTGGTCTTTGATGATAAAGCCCGGACTCTGACAGCTTATGTTCTGGGACCCGATGCCAAAACGGCATTCCCTATCGCTGGGGAAGCAATCGATTTCGATCTTGAAATCGGCGACAAGGAACACGAAATCCCACTGGCTGCCAAGCCATTAGAGGGAGAAAAAGAGGGCAAATCATCACGGTTCGTCGCGGAAGGGAAAGCGATTCCCGATTCAATCAAAGCGGAATCCGACTTGTACGGCCACTTCCATCTGGATATCGGTGAAGATCATTTTCATGTCGATCTGGAGCACGGCGAACATGGTCATGAAGGTCACGATCATAAAGATGAGAAGAAGGCAGAAGCTCCTAAAGCAGCGCCTGCCAAAGAAGCACCAGCCAAGGAAGATCCAAAAGCAGCAGATACAAAGTAGTTCGTTACTTTTGCTGATTCAATAAAAAAGCTCCCCTGTTCCGCAGAGCAGGGGAGCTTTTATTTTATAATGATCTGGTTCTGGTGGTTCTCTTATAACCAGAAGAAGCGTCGACAGGTTTCGACGACATCACCAAAGAGAACGTAGAACAGGCTGCGTTCTCCACAGTCGATTTTTGCACTGACTTCGGCACCAATGCGTAGTGAATCTTCAGGCAGTTTTGTTTTGTCGAACGTCGCGTACGTTTCTACGATACTGCCGCTCTCTTCAGAGGAGTTGGCGCGTGTGGAAATTTCGGTGACTTCCCCTGCATAAGTGACCTCGTTCGAAGTGGCCAGAATGAATTCGATCGGTAAACCGAGATCTCCCTTTTTGCCTGTGGCTCTGAGAATATGTCCCATGCGCTTTTCTTCCACATCGAGTTCCAACTGCCAGGGCCCTGTGTTATCCATGATTTCGAGGAGTAACTCACCACGCTGGACCGGACGATTGATCAAAAGCTGTTCGATCTGAAAGGTCGTGACGACACCATCAATGGGGGCTTTGACGTTCAGTTTTTCAAGTCGATCTTTCAGAATTTCCAGATGTTTCTCGATTCCGAAGATTTGTGTTTTTGTTTCATTTAACTGACCTCGCAGACGAATGATATCTTCGCTTGGTCGTTTACTGTTATTTCCGGACTGTAATTGCGCATTCAAAGTAAGCTGCATCAATCTCAGTTCGTTCAACTTGTTTTCAGTTTCGAGAGCTTGTGCTTTTAAATCTTCGTTTCGAATCTCGACCAGCAGATCTCCCTTACGTACTTTTTGGCCGCTTTCCACATGGATCGCGACAACTTCCCCTTCCCAATTCGTAAACACTTCGCGTTGAATGGTAGGCATGAGTCTGCCGTCGCAGGAGACTCGATAATCGTAAGGCACCAGTGCGAGTGCGATGCCGACTGCTGCGACCAATGCAGTGATGACCAGCGTTTTGACCAGCGTTTTACCTCTTAACGCGGCAAAACAGCGTCCGATGAATCTCCAGAAAGGCATCAGGAAAATGCTTTCGTAATTGCGTGAATTCGCAATGCCGCTGGCAATGTGGCCGGAGAGTAAATCTGTCCGACTTTCCATGTGAGGCCTGGGTTGACTGTCGGTGATCTGTTCAACAATCAGACCGCCAATCAGTTTTTTCAGCACATCTTTTTTACGACCACCTAAGGCTTCATCATCGTGTTTAATAACCGGGTCAGGCTCAAATAGTGGTACGATCATGATCATACGGGTTCCACTTTCCTGCAGATAATCTGCCAGTGGTTCTTCGATTTGAGGTGGAATGGAATCCACTGTCCCTGAATAAATAAACGTTTCCCGCATGGAGAGCGCTTTGTTGGCCAGTTTGGAAAGGAGCCGGACGGTGTTTGCCCGCTTGTTGACTTTATCCTGACCATTGATGGCTTCGATCACGGTTTTCTTACCGTATTGCATCGCGAGACTCACCCGATCTGCATCGAGCAGTTGTCTGCCATCATTCACGACGGTAGCGGCGACTTCGTTTAAGTCCAGGCTGCGATGAATTTGCTGAACGAATTGATCGACCTCTTCCCAGACTTCCAGGGAGGCATCGGACTGATTGGCTTTCTTGCGTTCTGCAAGATAGTGCGAAGCGTAGCCTGACATCTGCTCGACGAATTGCAGGTAACCCGGGTGGGCCTGTTTCGGGGCATTCGATCGCTGGAAGATTTCGATGACACCCACTGGTTTCTTATGAATTGATAATGCTGCGACAACAATCAGGTTATCTGTGGGTAAATGCACGTCGGTGTCATTGTCTGCAGTAAAGATACGTGCTTCCGCAGTTGACAGAACATCAGATAAAAGTCGTTGATTCTTGAGAATGGCCTCTGGTTCTTCGTAAAAACCGGTGTCTGCCAGATTGACTTCACTGGTGATTGCAAGTCGACCACTGTCATCAATTAACCAGGCGGCTCCTGCAGTCGCTCCCAGACCAGCAACAACTCTTCTGAGAAATTCACGGAAGAACGTTTCCGGTGCCACATTGGAATGAGCGAACTCTTCGATTTCCCGTGCGATACGAATGACGCGTTCGCGGGTCTGGGTCGGTGATTGAGTGCTGGTCATTGAGTTAGATTACCTGTTTGATTTTTCGAATATTCCAGTATTTATTTTTCAAAAGAACGTAGTCTTCAGAAAGTATACGGTAAGCAGAGACAGAAATAATGGTTTTTTGATAGATCCTCATACCAATTTCATACTCTGGACAATCTTACATACACTGATTTTATTAAGTTGTGTGACCGTTTGCAAAAACCCATTTCACCGTAAACTTGATTTTTCGCCTATGTTGCGTAAATGAAACGGAAGATTTGTCTAACCCGTTCAAGAGCAAAGAATGATATAAACGGCCTCCAAACAGATAAGACGGTCAAATATTTAAAGTATAACATGCGTAAGAAGAGAACTAAGCATAATTTATAATCTGACAGTGACTTACAACGAATCCGGGAGCTAGAGTGCCGGTCAGATTCAAGGCCGGGCTGTGTGAGTAGGGGGTATGGGATGATTGTGCCGTTTGTGCGAACGAGATGTCCTGCTTCAACAAGGTGTTATGTTCCGAACCAGCCCTTAAAAAACACTATAGCATTATGAAAAATCGCTTGTCAGCGGGGGGATCGAACCGTTAGATATAAGGCTCGGAAGTGTCTATATTTATATGTCGACAAAAATTTTGTCAGAGATTGTCGAGAGAGAAACCGAAGGGGAGGCCTTTTGACCTTCTATCAATTCAACAGATTCAGATTTTAGGATGAAGTAATGAAGTTAAACCCGATGAAAACTTGTTGCTGTACGATGCTGATAATCGGATCAAGCCTGATGCTGACTGTAAGAAGTTCGGATGCAGACGATCAAGCGAAGGGAAAGCCGGCGTCGCCCACCCCCGGTTCTGCAATTATGCTCAATGAATGCCGCATCAAATTGATTGATCGGGTGATTTTGGGGTGTGACCGTCCCGGAGTATTGGATTATGTAGAACCCAACGAAGGAGAACAGGTCAAAAAAGGGCAGGTCGTTGCCGCGCTCAAGAGTGACGCATTAAAAGCATCACGCAAGACAGCTGAGAAGCGTTCTTCCAATGATATTGAAATTCGTTATTCGCAAAAGGCCAGAGATACATCCTACGTCGAACTGGAAATGAACCTGGATATTAATAAACGAGTACCTAATACCATTTCAAGACTGGATATTAAACGTCTCGAGCTCACTGCGGAAAAAAGTGACTTGCAAATTGAACAGGCCGAGTTGGAATTTGACATGAGTAAATTGCAACTTGAAGAAATTGACGCTCAGATAGAAGAGACCAAGGTCATCGCTCCCTTTGACGGTGTCGTAACGAAAAAATTTCGTGCTACTGGCGAAGTCGTGCGTCACGGCGATGAAGTCCTGGAAATTGTCAGTACCAAACGGGTCAAAGTGGAAGGCTATGTGAATATTGAAGAGACCTGGAAGTTTCAAATTGGAACACCGGTTGAAGTGCAATTAGACATTCATGGAATCCGCCTGCCCATCGAAGACCAAAAGTTTTATGGTAAAATCACTTTTATCAACGTGGAAGTCGAGCCCATTCATGGAAAATCCATTCGAGTCTGGGCAGAAGTCGATAACCCGAATAATGTTCTGAAAGCCGGTTACATGGCTTCCATGAAAATTTTAACTGACAAGTCGAGCAGTAAGGTGCCCCCGGAAACGTCTGTCAAAAAATAATTTTCAACACGCCCCATCCACTGTCGCCAAAGAGATTACCATTTCTGTAAAAGACCATCACTGCACATGAGCACTTTAAGCGAATCCATGACTTCCTCAACCGAACGTCCCATTCCGTTGAGCGTGCGCGATGATTTGATCAGCAAGTGGATCCATTATAAAGGGCTCGGGTACTGGGTTATCAAAGATCCGGTTTCACTGAAATACACACGACTCCATCCAGAACAATATTTTATTCTGTATTTATTGAATGGAGAACGCTGTCCTGAAGAGATTAAGGACGAGGTGCATCGCCAATATCCGACTTTACTGCTTTCGATCTCTGAAATTCAGCAATTAATTTCCGACCTGTATCGAAAAGGTTTGTTGACCAGCGGACGTCCGGGGCAGGGCGTGACACTGATCAAGCAGCGTCGAGAAGAACACAACAAGAAATTAGTCACCACCTTTAAAAATTTGATGTATCTCAGGCTTCCTGGCTGGGACCCGGAAACTTCCTTGCAGAGGTTATACCCTTATGTCAAATGGATGTGGCTTTCCTGGGCGACAACGATGTCTGCTCTACTCATCCTTTCGTCCTGGATACTGATTGGTGTGCAATTTGAGGCGTTCCGTAGCCGCTTACCCGAATTTCAGCAGTTTTTCGGCTGGCCGAACCTGATTTACATGTGGTTTGTGCTCGGTGCTGCCAAAGTCGTTCACGAATTCGGGCACGGATTATCCTGCAAACACTATGGTGGTGAATGTCATGGAATGGGGATCATGTTTCTGGTGTTCAGTCCCTGCCTTTATTGTGATGTCTCGGACTCCTGGATGCTGAGAAATAAATGGCAGCGGATCATCATCGGCGGCGCGGGAATGTATATCGAAGTGATCATGTCGGCGATCGCCGTCTGGGTCTGGTGGTTTACGAAACCGGGTCTTCTCAATCACCTGGCATTAAACTTGTTTTTCGTTTCGACGGTTACCACTGTGATCTTTAATGCCAACCCGTTGATGCGCTTCGATGGTTATTACATGATGAGCGATTTTCTGGAAATACCCAACCTGAGGCAAAAAGCCGATAAGCATCTCCGGGATACATTTGCCTGGTATTGTCTGGGAATTGAATCATCACGCGATCCCTTTATGCCGGAAACGGGAAAGTTCTGGTTCATTGTTTATGCGATATCAGCAGCCGTGTATCGCTGGTTCATCATGTTCGGGATTACGCTTTTTCTCTATACCGTGTTGAAACCGTACGATTTACAGAGTATTGGAGTAACGCTGGCTGTTGTTTCTGTCGTGACATTTATTTGGGGTATTGTCTCCAATATTTACAAAATCATTTCTGCACCGAGGGCCGAACCCATGAATTACTTTAAGGTATCAGCGACGCTGACAGTCACTGCCGCTGTGATCCTTGGAATTCTCTTAATTCCAGTTCCCATGCATTTCGAAGCCCCCTTTATTGTGGAAGGGTATGACGTGAAGCATGTCTATACGAAGGAAAGTGGTCGCTTGGAGCAGGTGTATGCCGAACCGGGTCAATATGTGGAAAAAGGCCAGTTACTGGCAAGTATTGTGAATATCGAAAAAGAAGATGAACTCAATAAATTAAAAACAGATCGACAGGTTCAGGAAGGGGAAATTCGAAAGTTTCTGGCGTTGGATGATCAGGCTGGCGTGAAGGTCGCAAAAGAAAAGCTGATAACAATCGAGGAAAGAATTGCTGAAATTGAAGAGCAGCTCAGTAATATGAAGGTAATCGCTCCCATTAGTGGAATTGTGGTCGCGCCAGCCAGTCAGCCGGAACCCAAATTGTCTGACTCCAAAAAACAATTATCACGCTGGTACGGGTCTCCACTCGATGCAAAAAATGCCGACTGCTATCTCGAAGAGCGGACCCATATGTTAAGCATTGCTCCCGAAACACGTTTTCAAGCGGTATTATTTATCGATCAGGAATACCGCAATGATTTTATTCTAATGCAGCCCGTTGAGCTCAAGCTGGAACATCTACCCGACAAGACCTACACATCCAAGGTCGAACGCATCGCTCAGGGGCATCTCGATTATGTTCCACCGACCCTCTCCAATAAAATGGGAGGCGAAATACCAACTGTCACCGATAAAGACGGCCGTGAAAAATTAACCAGTACGGCGTATCAGGCCATTGTTCCTCTCGATGAAGACGTCATATTATTTCGGTCAAACATGCGAGGCAAAGCCCGTTTTCTGGTCAGCCAGTTAACGACCGGGCAATGGTTATGGCGTTACTTCCGTAAAACGTTCCATTTCCGCCTCTGATACAGCTCTTGCCGTTTATTTCAGAGAATTTCAAGATTGTAATCAGGGAGCGGCATGACCAATCTCATTACTGAAGCTGTCAAATTACTGCAGGCCAATCAGGCAAAAAAAGCGGAAGACCTGATGAAGCCTTATTATCCGGCAAATGTCAATAATGATCAGTTTCTGCATTTGTATGGATTGTCTGCCTTAAACAGCGGAGATTATGCGTCTGGTATCGAGCGCTTGAAAAAAGCAATTGCTTTGAATCCGCAGATTCCCGAATACCATCATAACCTGGCTGCCGTTTATCGTCTGGTGGGAGATTTTACTCTTTCTGAACAACATTATTTGACGGCGTTGAATTTAAAACCGGATTATGCAGAAGCATATTTCAATTATTCTGCCGCCAGAAAGTTTACGGCCGATGATCCCGTGATTCCGATCCTTGAACAGCAGTTGTCTCGACCGGATCTTTCCGATATCGATCGCTGCTTTTTGGGGTTTGCGGCAGGAAAAATCTTCAACGATATCAAAGACTATGATAAAGCTTTCTCGTTTTACGAGCTGGGAAATCGTTTCAAGAATGCTCAGTTTGATATCGATCAGTTCCGGAGAGAAATCGACGAGCTCATCTCATTTTTTTCAGCAGAAAGGATTCAGCAGTTATCCTCGCTGGGACTTTCGAGCAAGGTGCCTGTTTTTATTGTGGGAATGCCACGAACCGGCACGACCCTGGTAGAGCAAATCCTGTCCAGCCATCCTGAAGTTCATGGCGCGGGGGAGTTACCGGATATCTCCAGTATTGCCGGTACGACGAAACAGTACGCGATACAGAAAACAGATTATCCGGAAAGTGTGGCGCACCTGCCCGAAAAGGCATTTGCCGGATTTGGAGACGCTTATCTGCGTCGACTGCGTACCTTCAACCATTCTGCCGTTCGCATTATTGATAAAATGCCTGCGAATTATTTACATCTGGGACTGATCGCAATTCTGTTTCCTGAGGCAAAAGTGATTCATTGCCAGAGGCATCCGCTTGACACCTGTCTTTCCTGCTATTTTCAGCGTTTTCGACAAGGACATCATTATTCTTTCAATTTATCGCATCTGGGGCTTTATTACCGTGAGTATCAAAGACTCATGCAGCATTGGATTGGTGTTCTGCCGATGGCACCTTACGAATTGCACTACTCTGAACTGGTTGCCGATCAGGAGGCAATCAGCAGAAAACTGATCGATTTTATTGGTGTTTCCTGGGATGATTGTTGTCTGGATTTTCATGACAACGACCGACCTGTTATTACAGCAAGTAACTGGCAGGTCCGCCGTCCGATGAATCGAGCGGGGTTAGATCGCTGGAAAAACTACGATCCGCATTTGGGAACGCTGCGCGAGGCGCTGGAGTATCCGGAATGCTGACCCCGGAACAATCCGTTCTGAGGACGGTTTCCTGCGAACATTACTGGATCACAGGAATAAGCCCTGTCTGGTTTTGAGTCGAAGCCCACCAGAGACGCCACAATCTTTCATTGTATCCAAAATTCTGTTGCGTGATTTTTTGCAATGCCAGCAATACGGCATCATTCTGATGAACGTGTTTGACCGAAAGCGTTCGCATCATGACAGGGGGTTGTTGAGAAGGCAGCACGATCACGCCGTTCGGGTAGCGACCTGCCAGTAAGCCTGCTTCAATATCCGGCGGCAGGACCACGCCGGAATTACCGAAAGTACCGTTCGTATTATAGCTGTATGTAGAACTGTTATCAGGTACTCTGATGTTATAGGTGTGACTGGTAGTTAAAGCAGAAATCAGGTCGGGAACCACAGACTGATTTCCAATCTCTTCCAGACCTGCGCCTGCTCTTTGCACGATGAGATTCGATTTGCTTTTCAATGCTTCAATAAAAAATGCAATTGCCCCGGTTGCGTCCCGTTTGGCGAGTACGTCCAGAGCAGACACTCGAATGGCCTGAACAGGGTCTGTCAGTACCAGTTCGACCAGCGGACGGAGTGGCTTATCCCCTGAAATCTGCGCAAGTGTTGAAACCAGAAGTGACCGAATGAGAATGTTTTCATGCTTTCCCATCATTCTGGCTAAGGCAGCAACGGCATGCGGGTCTGTGATCGACTGTATGTTTTTCAGCCCCGTTTGCTGTTGTAGCAGATCATTGCTGCCGAGCCAGGCCAGCCAGAGTTTGACTTCCTTGATCCATTTTCGTTCTTCTTCCAGATCGGCTTCATTTTTTTCGAGTAATTCCAGTTCAGCAGACGAGACATAACGTCCCTTGTATCTGATGTAACCATTTTTTCGCATGACGTCATCGCGGGTCATCCATTCCCCGTCCCGTTTTGTGTATCCAAGCGCAGCACGCGCTTTAGCATGGTCGGGATCAAGTTGAATAATCTTTTCCATTTCCTGGTTCCGTTGTGAACTCAAATGATTTTGAGAGCACCAGTCTGCGAGGTTGAGGTGTGCTTCCACGCTGTTCTCAATTTCGCTGGATTTTGATTCATATTCCTCAATGGAAAGGGGGCGGTTTGTGATAAACTCAATCTGTTGCGCATCAACGGTAATGGATCCTCCCGTGAGGGTTTTGATAATGCGGATTGCTTCAGATTCTGTTTTAGATAGAGGCAGGAGTTTCCCTCGAATCTCACCGCCACTTTTGAGTTTAATCAGATCAGCTTGCACTGCGGGGAGTCTAAAACCTGTCAGCAGGATCAACGTGAAGAGAATTATCCTCAGCGCGACAGCGATCGGAGCGATTTGAAATGAGGATGTGCTGTTTGTTCTCATACCAGTTTACTCTTTGAATGGGATGGTATTCGAATATTTTTCGACTGGCTCAACAATGTTTTTTGTCGTGGAAAAACAGTTCGCCTGAAACTCTTACCATTGTAAGCTCTCTCAATTAATTTGGATAGTTCTTAAAACGGGAACACTGCTGTTTTTACTGGTCAAATCAATCTTGAAGATCACGCATTCGAGCTGGGATTGCTCGAAAAATCCGTACAACCCGAATTCCGGGGTGTCGTCGCGTTTTCCTGAGCCATTTGATCCGGGAATGCGAGATCAGAGGCCGTTACGGGTTCGTAATCTGTCTGCCGGCAAACTGTAGAAATCGTTTTTGACAATAAAATGTTCAGTCCTGGTGATGAAAAATTTCAAATCAATCCCGAACAAAGCTGGATTCCTGTTTGGTTGAGTGGGTAGAATAGGTGCTGTAAGCCATGCGGTCTGTTATAGTGTCAGCAATCGGCGTCTGTTTTCAGAGACATATTTCGATGATTGCGAATCAGTGATGTAGACTTCAGAAGAACCGATTCTGTTTTGATCTCAGCGATGAGATTATTCCCTTTCATCAATCCAAATCTGTTTCCTTAAATCATAATTGAAAAGATATGTAATATGTGTGGCAGCAAGAAGTGGACTTTAAGTTTTCTGACGTTGATTTTGACTGTTTCTTTCTCTGATTGTCTCATGGCTCAGATTCAGAGGCTGAACGAATCATCCGTTGGTATCTCGCTGCTCACACAACGGGAACTGGTTCAATTCGATTTGGATCGTGTCTGGTGGGGGCAAGCCACAGTGGATCCCCATCGAGATCGAATCGTGCATCTCTCGCTGGATGAAATCAATTTATATGCGCTTTCAACTTCTGGAATCATTACTGCGTTCGACAATGAAACCGGAAAAAAATTGTGGGCGACTCAACTGGGACGCGGCAATAATATTAATTATTCTCCCGTCTCAAATTCAAAGTATGTCTTTATTACTGTTGGGATGAAGTTATATTCGATCGACCGACTGACTGGAGAAATTGACTGGGAAGTACAACTCCCCAACTCTGCTTCGGCAAGTCCAACCGTGGATGAAGATTCAATTTATGTCGGGACGTTGGGTGGGCGAGTCTATGCCTGGGATTTAAGAAAACTGAATGAATTGAGTAATGAGTCGAAGTTGCCAGCCTGGCGGGCAGCTGCCATTCGCTGGACCTACCAGACAGGTGGTGCGATCACGACTCCTCCGATTGTTACAAATCGAACGTTGTTATTTGCCAGCCAGGATGGTTCCCTTTATTCCGTTACAATTACGGATCGCCAACTGGCATTTCAGTTTGAAACGGATGCGCCGATTTCAGCAAATTTAGCCGAGGATGAAAAAAGTCTGTTTCTCGCTTCAGAAGATCAGAATCTGTACTGTCTGAATATTTTAAACGGGATTGTTCGGTGGAGAATCCGTACCTCTTTCCCGTTAGTGAAACCCGTGACTGTATTGGATAACGATGTTTATCTCTCATCACAAAAGAACGGTTTTCTTAAGCTTTCCGCCGCGACCGGTCAGGAACAGTGGTGGCAACCATTAGCCTCAGATTTCATATCTTTGTCCCCGACACGCGTTTATGCTTCGGATGAACTTGGAAATCTGCTGATCCTTTCCCGCACCGATGGCGCAGTGCTTTCTGCAGTGCCGCTACGGAAATTTCAGGTCAAATTGATGAATGAACGGACAGATCGTATTTACTGTTCTTCGGAATCTGGTTTGATCATGTGTCTGAAACAGAGCGATCTGCCATTTCCCATTCGATTTAAGCATCAGGACCGCTATCCGATTCTGCCAGAAATCGCTCCCGAGGCTGCTGCCACTGATGCGGAATCCGCGACACCTCCTGCGGATGAAAATACTGAGCAGAAATGAGTATTTTGCTTTCTTCAAAGAGGGATTCGTAAGGTTTGTTTTCTGATCGATTAACAGCTAAACTGGCCTTTCGTTGAGAGTGTCTGGCGGCATCGCGTTCAGTATTTCAATCCGATTCTCAGATCTGCCGGCACTTGGGTGAATTTCTTTACATGGCAGGAAGGCAGTCGCTTTTCTGCATTCTCTGGCGATTGATTAAGAAACAAATGAGTAATTCGTATCCGCGTCGTGCTTTGGTAAGTGTCAGCGATAAATCAGGCCTTGATGTTTTTGTCAAAGGTCTCGCTGTATCAGGATTTGAATTTGTATCCACGGGGGGAACCCGTCGCTACCTGGAAGAACAGGGAGTCAATGTCATTGATATCTCTGAGTACACAGGCTTTCCTGAAATCATGGACGGGAGAGTCAAGACACTCCACCCCAAGGTGCATGGAGCAATTCTTGGCAGGCCTGATTTAGCCAGTGATGCGGCAGCAATCAAAGAGTTCGAAATCATTCCTTTTGAGTTAGTCATCTGCAATCTCTATCCTTTTGAAGAAACAATCGCGAAACCGAATGTTTCTTTATCAGAAGCAATCGAGCAGATTGATATCGGCGGTCCCAGTATGGTCCGGTCTGCGGCCAAGAATCATGCTTATGTAGGAGTCGTCACATCGCAAGATCAGTACAGCCGGGTGCTGGAGGCTTTACAGGCGGGACCTCTGGCTCCGGAATTTCGTCTTGAGCTTTCGGCGGCGGCATTTGAAATGACTGCCTGTTACGATCGCGCTGTTGCCAATTATATGGCTTCCGTTCTACCCGCTCAGCAAGATGAAGATTCACGGTTTGCTCAGCAGATCAGTATCAATCTTGTTCGTAGAGATCAGTTACGTTATGGAGAAAACCCGCATCAGAGTGCGGCATTTTATGTCGAGAAACATCCGCCTGCGGCCAGTGTGGCTCTGGCGGAGCAGTTGAACGGGAAAGAACTCTCCTATAATAATTTCCTGGATCTGGATGCGGCATTGCAGATTGCCAGTGATTTTGAAAAACCGGCCGCCGTTGTGATTAAGCATACCAATCCCTGTGGATGTGCGACGGCAGATTCGCTGGTTGACGCATTCGAAAAAGCATATGCGGGCGATCCGGTAAGTGCCTTTGGTTCCATCATGAGTTTCAATCGTCCTGTAGACCTGAAGACGGCTGAAAAATTATGCGAACCGAATCGGTTTATTGAAGCGATTATTGCCCCTGGTTTTGATCCGGATGCGTTCGAGTTACTTACCACAAAACCCAAGTGGAAAAAAAATGTGCGGTTAATGAAGTGTCCCATGATGGTGCCGCCTGCCATTGCCAGTCTCGATTATCGCAGGGTTTCCGGCGGATTACTGGTCCAGGAAAAAGATGAACTTCGCGATGACACAGCAGAATGGAAAGTGGTCACCAGCCGCGAGCCGACTTCGCAGGAATTAAATGATCTGTCATTCGGCTGGATCGTCTGCCGTCATGTAAAGTCGAATGCAATTGTGTTGGCAAAGGATGAAATGCTGCTTGGTGCCGGAGCCGGTCAGATGAGCCGCCTGGATTCGTCGTTTATTGCCGCCTACAAAGCCGGAGAACGCAGCACAGGTGCCATCGTGGCTTCTGATGCCTTTTTCCCGTTTCGGGATGGTATCGACGAAGCAGCGAAAGCCGGGGTCACCGCGATTATTCAACCAGGAGGTTCGGTACGGGATGAAGAGGTAATAGAAGCCTGCAATGAACATCAGATTGCAATGATCTTTACTGGTCGCCGGCACTTCAAACATTAAAAACAATGCAGGTATAAAATTAAAGGAGCCCTCTTCATGGAAGAGGGCTCCTTTTTTTATGGCAAGCTCATTCAGGTTTCCCCGAATGAAGCGTTCATTTTTCACACTTTGCTCTTAGAAGACGAGAATTACGTCTGTACCAACTGTGAATTGGCTGTCTTTCGTTCCGCCACCGGAATTTGTCCAGGGAGAAGAACCGTCAGCCCAGTCCCAGCGAACTTCAGGACGAATTCGCAGGCAGGAGTTGAGCTTGTAGTTCAAACCTGCTGTGACTTCGTAGTAGCTTGTGCTGGGAGCGCCTAATTGAGTACCGTTTTGGTCACGCCACCATTCAGCACGGATACCGGCACGGGTGCAATCATTAACATCATAGTACAGATACTGATTGAGTCCGTATGCTTGAGCATCCTTACCAGCAGCATTAGCGTCACCATTTTTGTAGAACATATGGTCATGCTGGATCACATAAGACAGGTTTTCGCTCAATTTTTGTTGAGCCACAATACTGTAGATCGTCAGATTTGAAGTTCCAGCGAAGGCATCGTTTTCGTTTCCTGTGCTCATTGAGAGTGAGACCGAGGTGTCTTCACTGTCGCTTTTCCAGGTAACCAGGCCGAGGAAACTCCATTGATTATTCTGATTTTCAAAGTCATCCCAACCAGTGGTGATACCACCGGTCAATGAGACGTTGTCACTCAGATCGGTACTGGCTAAAGCACCGGTATGGGTAAACGGCTCATCATACTGCATCGTATAAGCATGTGAATAGAAGAAGTTATCGGGGGCAGGAACAACTTCATATCCGATGACCGTATAGAAGTGACCAACATTTAAAGTCACACCATTTCCAATGGGAGCGTAGAACGATGCATACATCTGTGGCATCGCCAGCCCGATCTGGTTGGCAGTGGCGTTATTGTTGTCAGACCAGATACCGTCAAAGTTAGGATTGTTGTTCGGACCACCAAAGGTTGATGTATCCTGTGCATCAGCACCAGCGATCAGGTCAACACGCCCCCCCCAGCCGAAGCAGTCTTCGTTGGCGGCAGCATCTTTTTCCAGAACAAAGTACAACTGGTTCATCATGAACTGGCTGTCAGCCTGGTTGAATCCAACGCCGGGTGTATTTAAGTCGTTTTGAGGACGGTTGCCATTGAAGGTAATACCGAATTCCAGCCAACCACTCAGTTTCCAGCCGTTATCTTCGAGAAAATTCCCACAGCCATCACAGTCATCAAACAGACGAGTGATACGTCCGCTGCAGCAATCGCCATCATCACTGGATTCTTCTCCGCCGTCGCAGGTATTCGGATTGGTACAAGCAGGGGCACAGGTCTTCGGGGCACAGCATTCTGCTGTTAACCGTTCGAGTTCTGCAGCCAGCTTGGTACCGGCTTCTTCATACACTTTCGTGCAGCAGGCATTTGGTTGTGCTGGTGTGCATGCGGGAGCACAACTGGCGTCACCACCAAATGCAGGTGAAACAGCCATGAGACCCAGCCCACTTAGTAGGAGCCCAGTCAATCTGGCTTTTCTTTTTATTTCCTTTAGTTTACGCATATTTTAACTCCTGAGTACACGGGTTAGGTGCTTGGTCTCCATACCGTCAGAAGAGAGGCGTATATGCTTTTCAAAACATTTTGTCGATAAAAAGCCATACTGACGGTCTTGTCAATCACGCCATCGTTAGAATTTGTTGACCTGTCATGGCCGACAAAGTGAGCGCTAACTAAACGATGACTCTAACTCGGAATATCGGAATTCTCGGTAGAGGCTTTGACGAAAAGAGATGCGTCAGGAAAATTCTGTTTGATCAGGAGGGTTTTACATGGTCCGCTAAACCATGAAGGCGTAATATCTTACCAAATGATAAGCATCCTTAAGTATGCTGATATTATAAGCATATCGGATATCGTAGATTTGATAATGAGTAAAAAGAGGCACAATCGTAGGGATTTATGACGAGCGCAATTTTAGGGCATTACACGAATAAAGCGTCTACAAAGCCTTGAGGATTAAAGAGTTCCAGGTCATCTATTTGCTCACCTACGCCCACATACTTGACGGGGATCCCCATCTTCTGTCGGATGGCAACAGTCACCCCGCCACGTGCAGTACCATCTAATTTTGCCAAAATCAGGCCGGTGCACTCAATCGCTTTCGTAAAATGTTCCGCCTGACTGATCCCGTTTTGTCCCGTTGTTGCATCCAGAACTAAGAGGCTTTCGTGTGGTGCCCCCGGGATTTTTTTATTGACGACACGTTTAATTTTTTCCAGTTCTTCCATCAGATTGGTGTGAGTCTGTAAGCGGCCTGCCGTATCAATGATTAAATAATCGGTGCCGGTTTCCAGGGCGCGATCGCATCCCGAATACGCGACACTGGCAGGATCGGTTCCATCAGGACGTGTGACAATTTCGCATCCCAGGCGATTGGCCCACATTGTCAGTTGCTCAACGGCGGCGGCTCGAAACGTGTCACCAGCGGCTAAGAGTACTGTTTTATTCTGTTTGAGAATCAGATTGGCCAGCTTGGCAATCGATGTCGTTTTTCCTACGCCATTCACGCCTGCAACCAGAATCACGGTTACTCCATCAGGGTTCTGATTCAACGGTGATAAAGGGGCTGTAACGTCCCACTTGGTATCACCTTCTCCTTCCAGCAGGGTTCTTAACTTTTCTTTGACCGTATTTTCGATTTCTTCAAGAACAACCGTACGGCCGCCATGTTTTTTGCGGATTTCTTCACAGATGGCAGCAGAAGAACTCACACCCATATCGGTTTTAATGAGCCGGGCTTCGAATTCTTCAATCTTCTGATCGTCCAGGATTTCGCCAGCTTTAAACAAGTCGCGAACATCTGTTCGCAAGACTTCTTTTGTCTTTTGTAAACCACGTTTTAATCGGTCAAACAGACCCATTTTGATACTCTCTTACTTGATAAAGCTGGATTCAAAATACGAATAATTCGTTTCAGAACAGGATAATATAGAGTTCAGGTACACACGGCAAGTATCTCATACCGGGAAGTCGATTCTAGAAATACTTGTTATTCCGCATGTAAGAGATTATCGAATCGTTGAATGGCCTGTTCCCAGATTTCGCAATCCTGGGGTTCATATTGACAAGTTTCAGTGGAATTTCGAACAATTTCCCGGATTTCTGCCAGCGAACTGACTGAACCTGCGGCGCGCGCCTGGACTAAAACATTTCCCAGCCCGGTGGCTTCCACAGGTCCTGTGATCACGGGCACCTGACATGAGTTAGCAGTGAATTGATTCAGGAGTTCATTTTTCGTGCCACCCCCGACGATGTGAATGACCTCGACCGGAGTTCCTGTCAGTTCTTCGAGCCAGCCGAGTACTTTTCGATATTTGAGGGCGAGACTTTCTAAGGCACAGCGAATGAATTGTCCTTCCGTTTCCGGCACAGGCTGACCGGATTCTTCACAATAACTTTTCATTGCCTCCAGCATATCGTCGGGACTGAGAAACCGGGGATCGTCCGGGTCCACCAGAGATCGAAAGGCTTTGGCAGATGTGGCAGCATCGGCGAGTTCTGAATAATCCAGAGTTTTTCCACGGCGTTCGTAGGAGCGCCGGCATTCCTGAACCAGCCAGAGACCCATAATATTTTTTAACAATCGGTATGTGCCATCAATGCCCCCTTCATTCGTGACGTTTAATTCAAACGCCCGTCGCCCGAGAACAGCAGAATTGACTTCGGCTCCCATCAACGACCAGGTCCCTGAACTGATATAAGCCCAGTTCGCTTTTCCTGTATTCGAGGTAGGGATGGCGGCAACCGCAGAGGCCGTGTCATGCGTGGCCGGCGCAATAACGTCGATCTTACCCAGGCCTGTTTGCTGCATGACTTCATCGCGAAGTGTGCCGAGCTTTGTTCCGGGGGGAACAATGGGAGGGAACATGGCGGTGGGGATTTCGAGACGTCTTAACAAATCCACTGCCCAGTCTCCCGTCTTCGGGTTCAGGCATTGGGTTGTGGTGGCATTTGTAAATTCAACAACTTGACTTCCTGACAGCAGCCAATGAAAGAAATCAGGCATCAGCAGAAACTTATCAGCCTGACTTAATAATTCGGGATCAGACTGTTGCATGGACATTAACTGATAAAGTGTGTTGATCTCCATAAACTGCAGACCGGTCGCGTCAAAAATCTCTTCCTTTGAAACACGCGAGGTTGCCAGGTTCAACATGCCTTCGGTGCGGGGATCACGGTAGTGATAAGGTTGCCCCAGCAGTTCCTGGTTTCGGGAGAGTAACGCATAGTCTACTCCCCAGGTATCAACGCCTACGGAAATGATGCGGTCACCATATTTTTGAGCAGCCAGAGACAAGCCTTTGAGAATGGATGACCAGAGCCCGATTACATTCCAGCGACGTGTTCCGGCAACGGGAACCGGTCCATTACTGAAGCGATATATCTCTTCCAGGCGGATCTGCTTTCCGTCCAGTAATCCCGCCAGTACACGACCGCTTTCTGCGCCTAAATCGACTCCCAAAAAACACTGCTCCGGCATTTAAAAAATCCTTACTTTCTGAGGACCTGATTTTGCTGAAATTGATCTAAAATTAGTTTTGTGATTCTCACATAATACAGAAACTTCACTGGAATTTCATTGGATACCAGTTGTCCCTGTGCAAAGAATCCCAGATCATGGAAACAGCTATCGGAATGATTGTTGTTTACCGGATCAGAATTGATCACGATTACAACAATGTAAAGTATTACCTGGTCAAGACCGGATACGAGAATTCGCATCAAAGGCCTTATGACCGTCCTGCTGATGATTTAACGAGTGCTCTTTCTGCCGTCCGACCCGGTCGAGGCTATTTTGGATTGTCGAAATCGGGTAAACTTAACATCAACGCGCAAGGCAAACTGGAGTTTTCTGCCGCCCCCAGTGGGAAACATCGGTATTTAACTGTGACGCCCGAGCAGATCGTCAGGACGCAGGAAATGCTGGAATCTCTGTCAAGTCAGCCGCCTGCACCGTAATCAATACCATTTTAACTTCCGGATCTCCATTCAAAAAGCCGCATCTGATGACTCAAAAAAAAGAAGAAAATTCAGCAAATCATTTCGGACAACGATTAAAAACGGCGTTGAAAAATCTTGGTATTGGAAGCGTATTCTTAATCGCTGGACTGTTTTTACTTTGGCATAACGAAACCAAGATAATGGAACGCGAGCGGAAGGCCCAGGCGGAGTTAGTCCTCTCTGAAAATACGGAAAAAACATCTGAGACGGCACAGGATGATTCCGCTGAGAGTCCGGGGCTGAATACAACCGCCGTGTTCGACTGGGGTTTTCGGATTGCAGGGTGGGTCATACTCTTTCTCGGGTTAGCGACCCTGTTTCGGCCTCTGGTGGTTCTCGTAGAAAAAATTCCCTTACTGGGAAATTTTGTGGGGCGAGGCATTACCGTATTTGCGTTTCTGAGTTCTTTGAGTCTCTCGCTGATCCTGGTATCCGCCGTCTGGATGGTGGCGCGGCCTGTGTTCGGGGCGATCCTGCTTCTGGCCGGTGTGATTCCTCTCTTAGTCCTCTATCGCACTGGAAAACGCGCCCGGTTGAAACAAGCGCTCAGGCAAGCCTGAGTCGCTTACATGACGCCTGTTATGAATTGTAATAATTGCAGAGGAGAGCATTGGTCTTTCCCTTGGCGTCTTAGCTTTCCCAGTGTGTTGTTCAAGCAAGGTTTGGATCCGAACTTTCTGCCCAAGTAGGCAGGATTCCTACAAGTCGAATAACCCATATAACCGATATCTTTGATATATCTGGTACTCTTCACGCAGAAAATCCTGCGCTGCAGGGGCGTTATTTGCTGGACCTGTCTTACATCAAAGGCAATTTTGTAGAGCCTCCGGCTTGTAGACTTCTTGAAAATGAGATTGAAGTACAACATGGTAAACCCGGCCTACCGACTAATGCTTGGAATGGTTGTTCTCCTGTCAGGACTGGGATTGCGGTCTGCGCAGGCGCAGTATGCTGCTGGTGCGACTGTTCCGTCGGGGAATTTCTACTCACAAACTGCCTATCAACCCGGATATTCTGATCAACAGAACTACGAAACACCGCCGGATTATTATCAAACTCCGGACCAATACGCTTATGGTTATAATCGAAATCCATACGGTGAAACCGGTGATCAGTCAGATATGATCTCGCGTGCGTTGCCTGTAGATCGGGGCTGGGCCTATGATCATCCGATGGATGGTCTGTTTCAGCATCTGGTACAAAATAGTTGGATGCGAGTTGAATATCTATTGTGGAAAGCCCCCCCCGGAAATCAGTTGATTGGTTCTGCAATACCAAGCGGTAATGACCCCCGGTTACCTTTTATCGGAGTTGATGCTAATGGATTTGGTACTGTCTCCACCAGAGAGCTCGATTTAAGCACAGTTGGTAAGCAAGGGGCTAACGGAATTCGGGGAACCTACGGAATTGATTTTATCAGTGGAAGTATCGAGGCTTCTTTTTTCGGTATGGATTCTGAATACAGCTCAGTTTCTGTTGGAAAGTCAGATCTGTTAGGACCTGACTTTGGGACGACGGATCTGATTTCGATTCTGACCTCTGTCGATGGTTTGAATCCAGGGACTGACGGACGTCAATTTAATGAGAAGGTTGAAGTGACCTATCAGCATTCGGCCTGGGGAGTCGAAAGTAACTACGTGATCAATACCGAACGCCTCCTGTTCAGGACCTACTATGGCGCAGGGGGATTGCAAATTCGTCCGATGCTTGGTTTTCGATATTTGAGAATTGGCGAGCAAATGTTGATCAAAGGGGGCTTCGAAGAACCGGACACAACACCTGCACAACCTTTCTTTGAGTCCACGATTAATTCTGAAACGAGTAACAAACTCTATGTACCGCAAGCAGGAATTCGCATGGAATTTGTACATCCCTGGTTTACGGTATCAGCGCAACCTAAAGTCGGATTTGGCGTGAATAACTATAACGGCAGCGTTTTGACAAATCAGTTCTGGTCTGAAGCAGATCCGACGCACATTACACGTATTGCCCAAACAAGATTTGCGCCCACATTTGAATTGGGTCTCAACGCGCGCATTCATTTGAGTGAAAATTTCACTTTTAACGTGGGGTATAACTTTTTGTGGGCGAATCAGGTTGCCAGGCCAGGTAATATCATTTACTACAATACCTCTTCATCGGATCCAAACACGGGTGTTTCTTTACAAGCCAAGAACAGCCTTGATAGCTATACGCTGCATGGTCTGGTCATCGGCGGCGAAATTCGCTTTCCGTAACATTTGCTGTGCTGTCTGATCTGTCTGGATACCGCTGGTCCAATCAGGCGATGAGCTTTTCAACAACTTTTCCGCCCACATTCGTTAAGCGAATATCCAGGCCCCCAAAATTCTGGGCCAGCTTCAAATGGTTCAGGCCAAACAGATGCAACAGCGTTGCATGAAAATCGTTGATATGAACGGGGTCTTCCTCAACTGACCATCCAAGCTCGCTGGTCTTTCCGATTACCTGGCCCCCCTTGACGCCTCCGCCAGCCATCCAGAGGCTGAATGCGCTGGGGTGATGATCGCGTCCCGTGACAGCTTTGGAGCCGGTACGGTTTTCACCCAGAGGTGTTCGCCCGAATTCACCAGCCATGACGACCAGAGTCGAATCGAGCAGCCCGCGCTGTTTGAGATCTTTCAAAAGTGCGGCAACGGGTTGATCCACGATGCCAGCGTTACGGGTAATACCGGCGTCGAGGCCGCTGTGATGATCCCAGGAAGCGTGATAAAGATTGATAAACCGAACTCCCCGTTCTACCAGCCTGCGTGCCAAAAGACAATTTCGGGCAAAGGCCGCTTCGGTATCCGACCCGCCGCCACGGCCTCCGTTTTTGGCCTCTCCCTTTCGATCAACGCCATAAGCGTCCTGCGTCTCTTTAGTTTCACTGGATAAGTCAATCAGTTCCGGGGCCGAGGATTGCATTCGAAAAGCGAGTTCGTAGCTCGCAATCCGGCTGGCGATTTCGTCGTCACCTGTCAGGCCCAGCTGCGCACCGTTCAATTTTTTAATGGCGTCTAATCCGGACTTCTGGATGTCAGCGCTGATGCCCGGAGGATTGTTCAAATTGAGAACGGGTTCCCCTTTGTTTCTGAATAAAACTCCGGCATATGTGGAAGGCAGGGAGCCACTCGACCAGAGCGAGGCACCCCCGCTGGCACCGCGGCCGGCAGTCAGAACGACATAACCGGGCAGGTTATTGGATTGACTCCCCAGGCCGTAAGTCAGCCAGGAACCAACGCTGGGTCTGCCAAAACGTCCGACTCCCGTACTCATCATTAATTGGGCAGGATGGTGATTGAACTGTTCCGTATACATGGAGCGAATCAACGCGATATCATCTGCACAGGAGGCGATATTCGGGAGTACGTCGGAAAATTCCGTTCCACACTCTCCATGTTTCGTAAATTTTCGGACACTGCCGCTTAAGGTGGCGGTGTCTTTGTTGATGAATGCAAACCGAACTTTCTCGGTTAATTCTTTAGGCAGGGGTTGTCCATTCAGTTCCTGGAGTTTTGGTTTTGAATCATACAGGTCAATTTGGCTGGGACCGCCCGCCAGAAAAATGAAAATACAGTTTTTCGCGGTCCCCGGAAAATGAGCGTCTTTGGGGGCCAGGGGATTGGTCAGACTGGATTCAGAAGCCAATAGTCCTTCTTTTTCCATCATCGCAGCCAGAGCATAACCGGCGACGCTGCAGGATGAATTCATTAGAAACTGACGGCGTGCCAGATTTAAGGAGTCGGGATTTGTATGCATTATCTTATCTGTCCGAATCGGAAAAACATGTTGTTTTAAAAAAGGCAGTATCAGGTATTCTCTGAATTACCCACGAGTCACGAATTCATCCAGATTCATTAAAACCCGTCCAATAATGATCCAGGCTGCCACCTCTTGCGGTGTGCTGCCCGCGGGGATCTTTTGGGCGTTTGTCAACTGGCTGACAGCGCCTTGATCGGACTTGAGGAGTTGAATCTGATACTGATAAAGTTGTTTGACGATGTCGATTTCATCAGACGAAGGTTGTCGTGACAGGCAAAGCAGGAAGGCATGTCTGACGCGTACATCCAGGCTGGAATCTTTCTGTTGTGTTTCTTCTACAATGCGTCCGCCCAGAGCCTGAGAGCATTCGAAAAAGGCGGGATCATTTAATATTGTCAGTGCCTGCAGCGGAGTATTTGATTGTTCTCGGCGGGTACAGCTCAAGTTCGAGTCCGGGGAATCGAAGGTCATCAGCATGGGATAAGGAACGGTTCTCTGGAAGAACGTATATAAGCCGCGCCTGTAACGGTCATCACCTTGACTGGTGGGCCATTTGACCGAGTTGGCATATCCCAGACTGGCGATGCCCTCGGGTTGAGGAGGATTCACGCTGCGTCCACCGATTTTATGTTTGATGAGTCCACTGACCGCCAGGGCCTGGTCGCGCACAATCTCAGCTTCGACGCGTTGGCGATTCTGATGCGACAGCCAGGTATTATAAGGATCACGTTTCGCAAGTTCGGGCCTGCTGTTTGATGATTGTCGATACGTGGCCGACATTACGATCAATTTGTGGAGCTGTTTCAAGCTCCAGTTGTTCTCGCGGAACTGAGTCGCCAGCCAGTCCAGAAACTCTGGGTGGGAAGGAGGTTCGCCCTGAGTACCAAAATCATTAATCGTGAACACAATGCCGCGTCCAAAATAGCGGCTCCAGACTCGATTCACGGTGACGCGTGCGGTAAGAGGATTTTTCGGATTGAACAGCCAGCGGGCCAGTTCGAGGCGGTTGGGGCTCGGAGATTCCAGAGCGGGTAGAATTGCGGGAGTGTCTGGTTGAACTTCGTCCGCCGGATTCAGAAAATCGCCACGCACCATTAAGTGTGTTTTTCGGGGAACCTTCAGGTGATCAACGACTTGCGCTTTCGTGGTTTCCGCCGGATTACGCGGTTCGTTTTTTCTGTAAGCGAGTTCGGCTGCTTTTAATTTATTGAGCTGAGGGTCTATCGTACGGTAATACTCGAGGAGTTCCTGTTGTTGTTCGGTGGTTCGTTGATCGGGGGGAGTATTCAGGGTGTCCACGATCAAATCCGTCATCCCGGTGAGAGACAAAGGTTTGGAAGCCGTCGTGAGAGACAGGCGGAAGCGTCCCAGATTATGATAGAGCTTGCTTGTGGTGGATTGCTGCAACGTAACCGTGATGAGAGTTCCTTTTTCATCTCCGAAAGGTGTTTTGGTTTCAAATGAGGCAATCTGTTTTTTGCCTTGCTGCGGACCAATTGACCAGCCGTTGTGAGGACTGTTATTAATCACGCGGTCGACCTTAAAACCGGCCATTTCAAAACTGGCCTGCGCTTTTTCAAGCGGGATGTCTGTCGCTGATTCAGGGGTTTGCAGTGAAGCTGCTTTGAGACTGAGCATTGTCAATTCGAAATCGCCGGATGGACTGCGTCCGGGGCCATTTTTCGGCAGACTGGAATCAGGCAGGGCTTCAAGACGAATCCCATTTATGTTTTTGAGATCAGTTTTGAATGTGAGTGTGTAGATTTCTGCTCGTCCGGGATTCTCGCCTTCTGCCAGCACGGAACGGTCGGGCAGGATTTTCAGTGTCGTATTTTGTTTGGCATGGACAGATTCCGGCTTGAGAATGGTCCAGACCGGATTATGATCTGTGTTTTGCTTTTCCCACGCTTCAAGCGACTGTGCGAGCTGGTGCTGTTCGTAATCCTGAATGGCTTTGACAAGTGGTGCATGTTCTTTCTGGTAAATCTGATCTGCTTTTTCAAAAGCAGCCTGTTCTTCAGGTAAGGGCGCACCGATGTCGGGTTCCGTCATTGAATTGAAGAATGCATACAGCCGATAATACTCACGCTGGGTGAGTGGGTCGTATTTATGAGTATGGCACTGCGCACATTCGACGGTGAGACCCAGCCAGACCGATCCCAGTGTGTTGGTGCGATCGACAGTTCGTTTGACTCGATCTTCTTCCGGATCCGTTCCGCCTTCCCGGTTGATTAATGTATTTCGGTGAAAACCGGTCGCCACCAGTTGGCTGGTGGCGGGCTTCGGTAATAAATCGCCTGCTAACTGTTCGATAGAAAATTGATCGAAGGGCAGGTCTGCGTTTAACGCGTTGATGGCCCAGGTTCTCCAGCGCCAGGCATGGGGGCGTTTGCTGTCTTTTTCAAAACCATCACTGTCTGCATAACGAGCCAGATCCATCCAGTGCCTGCCCCAGCGTTCGCCGTAATGTGGTGATGCCAGTAAATGGTTGACCAGATTTTCGTACCAGTCGGGACTGGTGTCTGACGTCCAGCGTTCCCATTCTGCTACCGAGGGAGGCAGACCGGTTAAGTCCAGAGAGACTCTTCTGATCAGAGTGCTGCGGTCCGCTTCCGCGGAAGGGCTTACTTTTTCCTGTTCCAGTTTCTGGAGAATGAACGCATCAATCCCATTTTTCACCCACGCAGATTGTTGGACCTGAGGCAGCGGAACGGTTTTGACGGCTTGGAATGCCCAGTGATCCGAGCCGGGAAGTTGATCTTTGAGATTGGCGGCTTCGGGCCACTTTGCTCCCTCGTCGATCCAGCGTTTGACTAACGCTAATTCATCAGCGGAGAGCGGAGTTCCTTCACCATCGGGGGGCATTTTATCGCCATCGCCTGTTCCGGAAATGCGATGATAGAGTTCACTTTTGTGACTGTTACCGGCAGTGATTGCCAGCCCGCTGTCTCCTCCCTCCAGTGCCCGACTTTTAAGATCGAGTCGAAAACCGCCTTCCTGTGCTTCGCGGCCGTGACAGGAGTGACATTTTGCCTGAAACAGAGGTTTGATCTGTTTCAGGAAATTGATCTTGGAAGATTCCGCCACTGCGTCTTTGGCGAACACGAAAGATGGTTGAAGAGAGACCAGGTTGAGAACAGTAATCAGCCAACCTGTCAAACAGAAAACGCGGCAATTCATTGATTTGCCCTTTTGGTTATCAGGCAATGCAACGATCCGGGTGCGTCTCTGGAAGGCCAGTGCTGCGCCATCGCAGCATGGGAGAACAGGTAAGTCCCCTTGGTGATCGCTGTGTAGTATATACTAATTGGAGAATACGACTGTTGTCAATTGTTTATAACTCGGTCGTGTTTGACCAGCCCCTATCGACTAAAACCGGAGAGATGTTTCAGAAACATCTCTCCGGAGGAAATGAAAAGCGGGATTCAAATAGAATTCGAAATAAGCCTGTCGGTTATTTATTTTCCGCGTCAGGAATCGATGCTTCAATGGGAAACAGCTTCAAGAGCGCCTGCTTGCCGGGGCGAGCGCCATACTCGCATAATTCAAACGCTTCAGCGTATTGAATCTTCTTGCCGACTTCTTCGCCGTAAATGCTGATCAGGTCGGTTCGAAACTTGTTTGCTTCGGAAGATTGTCTGCGCGACCAGGAAGGGCGAATGTGTTCGATCCGCAATTCCGGCGGATCTGCCGGTGGGACTTTGGCAGCGCGTTCCGGATTGCCTCCCGCGCCCCCTTCCAGTGATTGCGAAACCAGTTGTGCGACCGCTTTAAGTTTCTGATCGAAAACATTATCAACGGCAACAACCACATCAGGGCGAAACGGGTACGGCTTCTGGAATCCGTCACTGGAATACATAAAGACGGGGTTCTTTTCAAGACGGGGAACATCCGGGCAGAAATAAGGAACGGTAACCATAAACGCGGCGTCCTGGACCAGAATGCCGACATAACGATGGTCTGGATGATAATCCCAGGGACGATGTGAGATGACGAGGTCGGCTTTCCATTCGCGAATCAGTTTCACAATCTTTTTTCGGTTTTCCAGCGTGGGAAGTAATTCGCCATCATGAATATCCAGGACTTCCGTTTCCACTCCCAGGATTTTTCCAGCGGCTTTGACTTCTGCTGCCCTCCTTTGAGCCAGCGTTCCCCCGGCCATTTCAAAGTGGCCAATATCACCGTTCGTGACCGAGACCAGTTTTACTTTATGACCTTGCTGTGCCCAGAGCGCCGCTGTTCCTCCATTTTTATATTCGGCATCATCCGGATGCGCACCAAAGCAGATGATTCGCAAGGGCTCCACTTCATCTGCTCTCAGAGAAGGGGTGATGAAAAGAAGGGGAAGGATGAGAACGACGATCGTATTGATTTGTTTTTTCAGATTCAGCATCATGGTCCTTAACTCCGATTTTGAATGAATATTTTAACTTCATTCCAAAATACCGCAGTTGAGGACCCAGTGGTAGGGCTGCGCACAAATCAAGGCTCGTCAAAACGAGCCTTGATTTGTTGATCTGTCTGTAAACATGATCGGAGACTGACTAGCGAGAAAAGCTGCGAGCGGTCTCTGTTCTGGTTTTTGTTTTTTCTTCAGCACTGCTGGCGGTCTCTTTTTGATTGCGGGCACGTTCCTGCGCCACTCCGACTAACTGAGTCGCAAATTGTAGTTCCGCTGTATTGAAGTACGGGGTAGAAGGAGCGCCCCCCAGCTGCGTGATTGATTTGGCTGCTAATTCCTGCCAGCTCATTTTGTTTGCCAAGTGCCAGGCTGCGGCCTGTCCCGCCTGTTGATTGACTCGACCTGTCGCAACAAATTTGAGAAGTTCCTGAAGGGCAGGGTCTTTCACCATTTCTTCGGTTTTGACCATCTGATATTCCATGCGCGGTGAAGGCTCTGCTTTTCCATGTTCCAGGCAAACCGAAGTGTAGGAAACATAAACTGTTTTTTCTGGAGGGATCGAGAAGAACCCGCCGCCTGCACCGCCAGCGCCGCCGCCTCCCAGTCCACCACCTAATCCACCCCCCTGACCACCAGCGCCGCCACCAGTTGTTTGAGCGCCGCCACCTTGGCCGCCCTGTCCGCCACCAAGTCCGCCGCCCAGACCACCACCCAAGCCGCCGCCTAGAGCGCCCTGTTTGAGAACCTGAACTGCGAGGAAGGTTTCGGGAAGTTTAACATTCAAAGGTTTCGCTTGATTGTTCGTGATCAGAACATTTCCGCCTTTTGAGTCTTTGGCAACAATTTTGACATCGACTGTACCAGCCTCCATGGCTTCGAACAGATCATCGATCTTTTCGGCAGAGGGATCATATTTCTGAGGCCGGATTGATTTCTTCGCGGCTTCGAGGTTGGTAGTCAGGCAGAATGCCAGACAGCCAACGGACAGAAACATCATAATTCGGGATACAGCAGATTTTGTGGACAACATAGAAATTGTTCCTGTGGTTCACTTAGAGGATACCACGCGTGCGTGATGTAAGGATTGAATTCATCGCTTCGACAGAAATCGTTTATTAATAACGATCTCCATATTATCATCTTACCGCATATAAAACGGCCGTGGCAATAAAAAGTTGCCGGGAAACGCACTTTTTCGAAAGTCAGCTTGTCGGCTAATTCTGTGGAACGGGTCAGGTAAATCGGGAGATGCCTCAGATTGTGAGGATTATGTGGCAAATATCAGTGGCAGAACATGGAAGGGGCCGTAATAATTTTGGATGAGTGATCTATTAAAACGACTGAATATGCTCGCAGAAATGCCTGTATCTGATAATAAACGTTAACAATCATTAACATTTTGGTGTTTTAAACCTATGGAAGGCTTCATGTTCCAGGAGATCACAGCAGAAAATGCCGTTGAATATTTGAAAGCAAATCGCTTTCTGGATTCCGATGAAACAGCGACTGCAGAAGCGTTAGCGTGGGGGGTCTCTAATGTAGTCATTCGTATACTCCGGAGTGCTGGCGACGATTTTGTGATCAAGCAGTCCCGAGAGCAGCTCCGAACGCAGGCGCAGTGGTTCAGCCACCTGGACCGGATCTGGCGCGAACTGGAAGTGATGCAGGAACTGGAGAATCTGCTGCCCGAGGGAGTCGTACCGCGCGTTCTGTTTGAAGAACGCGAGAACTATCTGTTTGCCATGGAGGCCATCGATGAACGTCATCAGGTCTGGAAAGGGGTATTGCTGGATGGAAAATACGATCTGAACGTGGCGCGTGAACTGGGAGACTATCTGAGCGCCATTCATCGTCAGAGTTTTATGAATGAACAATATCAGACCCAATGGGGCGACTGGAAAATATTTGATCAACTCAGAATTGATCCCTTTTATCGTTTTATTGTGAAAGCCCACCCGGAAATCAAAGCCTGGGTTGATGATTTGATTGCGGAAATGTCCGCGCATCGCATCTGTCTTGTGCTGGCTGACTTCAGTCCCAAGAATATTCTGATTACAGATCAGGGGATTCATCTGGTCGATTTTGAGACGGCACATTTTGGCGATCCCGCGTTTGACCTCGGCTTTTTCCTGAGTCATCTGTTACTGAAAGCAGTTTACTTTCAAAAGCAGGGAGACGAATGTATTCAGCTGGCGGAGTGTTTCTGGGATCAATATCTGAAGCACGGATCGTCATTGCCGATGGATGAAAATCCCCAGGCAAATAAAATGGAAGCGCAGGAACTGGGACGCCGTACGATTCGGCATCTGGCGGCGTGTCTGTTGGCGCGCGTCGATGGTAAGAGCACGGTTGACTATCTTACAGATCCTCTGATGCAGGATCAGGTTCGTTCTTTTGCCCTCTCGCTGATTCTGGATCCTCCTGCTTCTATGCAAAAAGCGATTTCCCGTTTAACCGAGATGCTGAATTCCTGAGTACAAGTCAGGTGACGATGACCAGGAATCCTGTTATGTTAGAAAAGAAATTCCATCTGATGGTGATGGGACCGTTAACTTTTTATTTACATCGACAGTCAGGAGTATGATCTGTCATGACTCAAATTGAATATGTCCACGCGCGTGAAGTTTTTGATAGTCGTGGTAATCCCACGGTGGAAGTCGAGATTAGCTGCGCGAATTCCCGTCCCGGCAGGGCCATTGTTCCCAGCGGTGCCAGTACCGGAAAATTCGAAGCGGTAGAATTGCGCGATCAGGATGCAGCGCGTTTTGATGGACTGGGAGTCACTCAGGCAGTCGAAAATGTACGGGGCGAAATCGCAGCGGCGTTAATTGGCCGGGACGCCTCTGATCAGCGCGCCATTGATTCGATCTTATGTGAACTGGATGGAACAGAGAATAAATCACGGCTGGGAGCCAATGCGATTCTGGGGGCGTCTCTGGCAGCCGCTTATGCGGCTGCGGAATCTCAGCAGCAGACCCCCGTTGAACGCTTTGCGGAAATCTGGTCAGACTATGTCAGTCAGACTCCCTCGGCCGGGGCAGGGCAGACAGGGCGAACTGCTTTGTTGGCGCAATCGATGTTACTTCCGCTGCCGATGGTCAACATGATCTCGGGGGGACTGCATGCAGGGCGGAATCTCGACTTTCAGGATTTTCTGATCCTGCCTGTCGGAGCGACTTCGTATCGGCAGGCTTTCGAATGGATTGTGACCATTTATCGCAGACTCGGCCAAATCCTGAATAAAACCGGGCACGAAGGAACCCTGATCGGAGACGAAGGGGGATACGGTCCCAAATTAAGCAGTAACAGTGAAGCCGTTAAATTTGTGGTGGCTGCGATAGAAGCGGCGGGATTGAATCCCGGCGAGGATGTTGCCATCGGTCTGGATGTTGCCAGCACTCATTTTTATGATGCAGAAACGGGAACCTATCATTTGAATGCGACCGGCGATGAAGCACTTTCTTCAGATGATGTCATTGATATGCTCGAACGCTGGGTAAATACGTATCCGATTATCAGCATTGAGGATGGTTTAGCGGAAGATGACTGGGAAGGGTGGAAAAAACTGACCGAGCGGTTGGGACACCGTGTGCAATTAATCGGCGATGATCTGTTCGTAACCAATCGTCGTCGTTTGCAGCAGGGCATCGACAGCCAGACGGCGAACAGTGTTTTGATCAAACTGAATCAGATCGGAACGCTTTCTGAAACGCTCGAAACGCTGAGGCTGGCCATCGATCACGGTTATTGGCCTGTCATCTCGGCGCGCAGTGGCGAAACGGAAGATACGACGATTGCTGATCTGGTTGTCGCCACAGGAGCGGGACAGTTGAAAGTCGGTTCTGTGGGCCGCAGTGAGCGGCTGGTGAAATACAATCAGTTGCTCCGGCTGGAAGAACAATTGCTGGGGCAGGCCGGCTATCACGGCGGGAATATCTTTTCCACGCTGACAAAATAAGACCACTGTCAGCATCACTTTGATTTAATAAAAAAGAGCCTCCGATATTTTCGGAAGCTCTTTTTTTATATGACAGGAAAAATTTTCAATCCGGATCAACTCTTGTACTGCAATTGGAATTGCTTCTGGATTTTGTTTGTGCAGGAGATTCAGATGATATCTGAAGGGAGTTTTTCATGTCGTCGGCGGGTTTACCAGCTGTGGTGGCCGTTGTGGTGTCCGTAGTGATGACCGAATTTATAATTATAGTTGTGACCGTAGTTGTGGCCATACTTTTGACCGAAGTTATGATGGTAATTGTGATAGTAGTTATGACCAGAGTTATGATGATGGTTATGGCCGTAGTTAGATTTAAAATTCATATTCTTCATGGACGAATTCTTCATTGACGAATTTCGCTGTACGGATGATGTATGATTTTGTTGTGAAGCAGAGGAGCGGTGATTGTAATTTTGGTTTTTGTGGTTCGTATTCTGGTGACCGCGATTGTAGGAAGAGCGATTGGAAGATTGTCCTGAGGACTTTCCGGAAGATCGGTTATTTCCGGCTGAAGCATCGTTGCTGATGGTGATTAAGGTAATGACGACACATGTGAAGAGAGTGGCTGCAAATTTCATCGTTTCGTTCCTGTCATTTAGTTTGGTTAGAGTTGAGTTCGTTGTCTCACTCTCCACCAAGCGGAAACGCTTGAAATCTGTTACAACATTTTTTAGAAAAAACTAACTGTGTCAAATGATCACTGTTTTGCGGGCTGGTTTTTGGAGTAAAGCTGATTGAGTGCGTCCAGATCGGCTTGAAGTGACTGAAACACCCGGAAAATGCTTACGGCGCCTAGAGTTCCGGCGACTGTTAGAATTCCAATGGCGACTTTGTCATCCAGATTAATCATTGCCAGAGCAGCAATACTGAGCGTCGGCACTAAAAACGCCATGATCAGATAAATCCAGGTCAGACGTTTGATTTGCCTGTAAGTTTCAGGAGCTTCCTGTTGGCTGAATACACTTGACTGCAGCAAACGGGGATAAATTGCGTGCAGACTGATATACGTGACTCCCAAAAATGGATAACTGGCAGCAATCAGGCCACACAATACGAGTGAGCCCAGGAAATGCAGGTAGTCAGAGAAAGGTAATGCACCAATGGCATAGTGCATACTGACCGGATAAGCGATGCCTGCAATAATCCATTCAGTGGTACAGATCAAAGCAGCATAATGTCCCAGCCGAAGACATCGCTTTTGGATGGCCGTTGATTTCTGATCATCAGGAACAACGCCCGACGCGTTCGCATTTTGAAATCGCAATGTGGTCCAGGTCAGCCAACCAATCAAGCCCAGTCCCAGCGGATAGGCAATCAGATTGATGGTCGACTGGATTTGCCAGAACGCATCTTGTGAATTCTTTAAGTGTTCCACGATATGTTTCTGGTTATGGATGAAGTTGAATAAACCCGCCAGCATATTAGGGATCGCGACAATCAAAATGATCAGTGGGATTTCCCAGCCTTTCAATCGAGTAAACCAGCTTGTGGAAGGGGGGAATAAAATTTCCTGAGCTCTGGGGTTCAGGCATAACTCCAGTTGACTGGCAAGTTCCGCACCCGAGTTCCAGCGGTCTGCCGGATGGGGGGCCAGACACTTCTGGAGAACTGTTACCAGATGCTCCGGGCAGTCAGGGGGCAGATGCTGTGGTATGTCACTCAAATTGGTGCCTGATTTTCGTTGTTGAATCATCTGTTTCAACAGGTCTGACCAGCCGGCGGTAATTGCAGGATCCTGAAAAGGGCGGACACCGGTCAACAGTTCCCACAGCATTAAGCCCAGCGAATACAGATCGCTTTTCTCGTCGAGGCTTTCTGGCAGTCGGGGATGAGTGGGGTCATAGGCTTCGAGTTGTTCTGGCGACATGTAGGCCAGGCTGCCCCCGAAATAAGCGGCTGGTGTTGTGCCTACGACGTGTGAACTGAAACTGATATTGAAGTCAGCCAGTTTCGGAATCCCTTCTGCCGTCAGGAGTACATTCGCGGGTTTGATATCCCGATGCAATACTCCCTTTTGATGTGCATAGTCCAACGCACGTGCCAGACGGATGCCTAACCAGCAAATCGTTTCCGGCCAGGAGAGAGAGTTCAACGTCTGGCAGGTGAAAGATTCGGCGGGCCGGGATTCGCCCCGCAAATCCAGAGACACGTTGATGGAGGTGAGCAGGATGCTACCCGTTCTTTCGGCAGGCGCAGTTTTACGGATCATCTCGGCCACCGATTGCAGAGTGCCTCCGGGAAGATACTGCATATACAGCAGGCGAATTTTTTTATCAGGCATCACACGCTGGTCAAACACGCGCACAATATTATCGTGATCTAATTGTGCCAGTGTTTGTGGCTCGTTGCTTGAATCCTCAGAAATTTTTAATGCAACCAGTCGTTGCATGGAATTCTGACGTGCCTGATAAACTTTGGCGAACGCCCCCGTGCCTAATAATGTGAGTAAGTCAAAATCATCGACAGTCTGCCCTGGTTGAAAGCTGTCAAATATCTGTGGCAGGCAATGTGTAACCATTTTTGTGGTGAGATAGTCATGCTGCAAATCAAAAAGCTGTTTCAGTTGCGGGCTGGCAGTGGGGAAATAACTGAGGTACTCAGCAGGGTCTGCATCAAAACCGTTTTGGCGGCGAAGATGAAATTCTTCATAGAGCAAATCGACGGGAATGGTGCCTTCCAGAATCGAGGGGAATTCTACGAGGTATTCCTGAATCCGTTTGGGAAAATTAAATTGCTGCCAGCGAAATTCCAGATCAATTTTAATCAGCTCAACTAAGAGAAAGTGTAGGGACTGATTCTGGTTCTGCAGATATTCTTTTAAATCCAGGGGAGTTTGTTGCGATTCCCAGTCGCTGATAAACTGTTGCATCACGTCTGTCAGAGCAGTCAGCTCGCTTTGGCTGTCTGATGAATTCAGTTGTTGCAAGGGTTCAGGCAACGGTTCGCTCCTGGTGGGCTGAATGGTAATTCTACGAGAACGATTGTAAAAAAATAGTAGCTGGATCGTGCTGTCAATGGTATAAAGGTGCAATGCTTTCAATGGCGAAAGATGCCTCATGGTAACCGATGAGGAACAGTGTGAAAAGCAGAACCCGCCCAACTTGATTCACTCAGTGCAGGAAGTATGAAGTTTTCATGACAACTGATATCGAAGCTCTTACCAGACAGATCAAACAAGGCAGCGAGCCGGCTTTGCTTGAATTTATTGAAGCGCACCGTGCTCCCCTGCTGGCTTTTATTAATAAGAACATGAGTGACGGTTTAAAAGGCAAGGTGGAGGCCGCAGATATTCTGCAGGAAGTATCGCTGAATGCGGTCGAGTCTTTCGCAGCGATGGATTTTGAACAGAAAACACCTTTCAACTGGCTCTGCCATCTGGCTGAGCGGCGCATTATCGATAATCATCGAAAATATTTTCAGGTACAAAAGCGCGCTGCCGGGCGGGAAGTCAATCAGAGACCGGCCGGCGATGGCGCGGGGCAGGGTTTTATGGATCTGCTGGTTGCCAGTATTACCAGCCCGAGCCAGGCGTTCTCGCGCGGTGCGAAAGAAATGAAATTGCTTGTGGCGCTGGAAAGTTTACCCGCGGAGAATCGTGAAGCCATTCGTCTGAAATATGTGGAAGGCCTTCCCACGAAAGAGATCGCTGCAATATTAGATAAATCGGACGTTGCCGTTCGCGTGATGATCAGTCGCTCTATGGCAAAACTTCAGGAGATTCTAAAAAACGAAGACGAATTCAAAAGCATGCTGGGGAAGTAATTATTCTTCTTCGGCTTCTTCATTATCATGATTGGGGTCTAACTCGTTATTGATCAAGTCGATCATTTGTCGAAGTCGTCCCAGACTTTTTCGATTGAAGAGCATGGAGATGCGGGGCAAGTTGACCAGGTGGTCATCATCTTTTTCCAGTTCGTGCGCTTTGACTTTTGTGATGATGCCTGATTCGAGGATGTCCCGGAATTCATTATTCAACTGTTCGACAAACTCATCACTTGGTTCAACGTGCAACCGCAGAACCAGACGGCCTTTCACATACCGCATACTGTTGTAGACGCTATAAAAGCCAATGACTTCATCCACTGCAGCTTCAATACTGTCCGTGACGAAAAACAGGGATAAATCCTGCTCTGAAATCAATTCCTGTTGTAAAAGATTTTTTTTCAGAAATGCTTCCCAGTCTTTCCAGTACGAATTGCCGGGCGCATCGAGCAGCACGATCGGCATCGGGTCGCGCTTACCTGTTTGAACTAAGGTCAGTGTTTCGAATGCTTCATCTAATGTTCCGAAACCACCCGCACAGCAGACAATCGCGTGAACCTCTTTGACGAACAGCAGTTTGCGTGTGAAGAAGTAGTTTAAGTTGACGAGCTTTTCGTCTTTATGGATGACATAATTGGGTTCCTGCTCAAAGGGGAGCACAATGTTGACCCCCATTGACATATCGGTGCCTGCACCCACATGAGCGGCTTCCATAATTCCAGGGCCGGCCCCCGTCAGAATCATCCATTTTTCTTCGGCCATGCGGCGACCAAACTGAAGTGCCTGCTGATAAGCCGGGTCGTCAGGCAGAGTTCTGGCAGAACCAAAAACGGTCACTTTACGCTGTTTGCGGTAGGGCGTAAAGATCTTAAATGCGTATCTGAGTTCTTTCAGAGCACGATCAAGGATCTTGAGGTCGCCGCGTGTCGCATTATCCTGCTTCAGCTTGTCTGCCGTATCTTTGATACTGGCGACGATTGATTCGAGCGGATAAAGTTCCGTGCTGTGTTCTGTCGGTAATACGTCAGATTCAGAAACTCGGGGACGCGTTTTTCGGTGTTTCCTCGACATGAACTATTAATCCTTTAACACAACTGGTCGAGCTGCCTGTCAGAGATCTTAATTTGATTTAGCCCATCAGGGCATCCAGAGCTTCATCTCTGGTGTCATAAATTGCCCACAGCGTGTCCAGAGCCGTGATTCTCAATAATTCGTTTGCCATTTTACTGGCACCGCACAAGACTAATTCACCACCTCTGCTCCGGACATGTTTATGGCAGCGTAATAAGAGCGCTAAAAATACGGAACCGAAATAGCTGACGTCGCTCAGGTCAAAGACCACCATCGGAATTTCGACTTCCTGCAAGGGAGCCATCACGATATCGGCCGCCTGTTCAATCAGGTCCCAACTCATAGACTCGACATTACTTGCTGGAATGATTACGACAGTATTTCCATGCCATTCCAATTGAAAGTCGTCGTGATAGTTAGCCATAAAGTAGTTCCGCAGTAAATTAAACGATTCTTTGGAGACAGAAAGGTTGTGCTTACGGCCCATGATACTGTGAACTCGGAATCGAGAACAGCCTTCAAGTGCATCAAAAACAAGAATTCATACTTAACGGCCCGTAAACAGTCGGGAAGCCGGTCCGGAGTGTTGAGTTTGCCACCAATTCATCCAGATTTTGGCCTGTTCCGAATAATTTAGCTCGGGGTTCAGATTTGCCGGTTTCTCTGAAGCGGGGACCAGTTTATCCAGGCTGCTTAGAATTTCTTTGAGGGTTGAATTATTGCGTTCCGTCCAGGCTGACTGGATCAGCGGTTCTACAAATCGTGTTTTACCAGAGTCTCCCATTTCTCGAACGGCATCGAGGCGGGTTGAGTTGAGCTTGTCATTCGAGAGCCGCACCATTTCCTGCATGCCTTCAACGTCATCCAGTCGACACAGAGCGACGACCGTTTCAAAGCGAACGCGGGGACTCGAATGTGTCAGCAAGGAACGCAGAGAAGGTCCGGGGCTCTTGTCCGGGCTGGAATTAAAAACGCCGTTGATTGCGAGCGGATTATGGCAATGGCCAATCGCATTGATGGCAGCGAGTTGTACTGAGTCGTTCTTGTCAGCCAGGAGAGGCATCAACCACGTGGCATAATGTGGCAATCCGTAAGTGCCCAGGTATTCACAGCCCAGAATTCTGATATCAGGCCAGTTATGATTAATCGCCAGGAGAGCAAGTTGTGCTGTTTCTTCATAGTTGTCTTTTTCGATTGCTGACATGACAATCCGCCAGACCAGGCGGTCCTGCTCGTGTGTCATCAGCTTTCTAAGACGTTTTACGATAATCGGGTTTAATGACACCTTTTGTGAACTGATTAAAAGTAGTTGTGCCGCCTTGCGACGATCAGAGATATGAGTGCTTGTGAGCTGATTCAGAGCAGTATAGTCAGGGTCCAGTTCAGGGAGCAGTTCGGTATAGATTTCGTCTGGTATTTCGATGGATGTTTCCAGAATCAATTTTTCCAGCACGCCGATTTCATTGGGAGAAATATTTGACAATTCCTCGTAAGCGTGACGGTGTGCTGCCGAATCACGCGGCTGACTGATCAGATCCTGAAAGTAAGATTGAATTTCTGCAACGCGTCTGTTGTCGATTTCGCTGGATGTTTGCAAACCGTGTTTCATCAGTTGATCCCACAAACCAGCTGGAAGCTGTTCGGTTCGAACCAGTTCTCTGACAGCGGCAATTCGTTCTGCTTTGGGGCCTTCGATTGAAATGGAACCTCCCGAGCCGGTGCGGTGGATCAACTGCATGACACTTTTTCGCCGTGTCTTAAAAACGCCTTCCTGAATTCCTTCCAGTAGAAGTGGAATGGCAAGATCATCGGGCCATTCGGAGATGGTTTCAATCACCGCGAGTTGAACATCCGAGCTGCGATCATTGATTAAGGACCGCAGCAGAAGTGCTGCTTCCGGAGACACTGTCTGGCCTAATCCTTCTGCAACGGTCCGGCGGACTGACGAAGCGGCATCATCTTTTAATGGCGCCAGGTAGTGTGCCCCCCAGGGCATCAGCCCCAGCACGGCTGCAATCCGGGAGCTTTCCTGAGGACGCTCTGCCTGTTCCTGAAGCAGTGCTAATGCCTGCTCGGTTCCCAGAATTCCTAAATGTTCGATTGCTTTGTTCTGAACCAGGAGGTCGGCATCTCTTAGCTGCGAGGTAAGGATTGCTTCCGCATCAGGATGGCGCACCAAAGCGGCCCAGTAGCCAAAATTCCAGCGTATGACTGCGTCTGAATCCCAGCGAATCTGCATGATATTTTCCGGCCAGGGCGACGAATCATATTCCCGGGGTTTAATTTGATTTGGTGTTGTGTGTGAGATTTGATTCTGTTCGGCATAAAACCAGAGCCCGTGAATGAGACAGGCATCCATGGCGGCCCAGCGCAAGTTTTTGGGAGGAAGTGCTGTATTATCGCTGACATCCAGAGATTGTTCCAGTGAGGGAATCTCAGTCGGCGGAAGGAAACGGGCCAGACCGCGATAGAGTTCGCCGCGTTGTTCAATTGAAATGTCGGGGCGTTGCAGCAATTGTGTGAGCTTGTTTTTTGTCTGAAAGGGAATGGCATTCGCGTGTGAGAGAACCAGGCAGATACCGTTAATGGCGGCATGTTTCATCGACGGGGAAATGGGAATCAACTCAGGCTTGGCTTGATTATTTTTTGTTTGCTGACCAGGAAGAGAAATTTCACGATTCTTGGTTGCAGGAATTTTATCAGGCGCTGAGGGATCATAGGTAAGATCCTCGAAAACGACTTTTTCGAGCAGGGGAAGCGTCTCCAGAGCGGTCGCGGGATCAAGGGTTGCCCAGAGGATGGCCGCGTTCCAGCCCGCGAGAGAATTCCGCTCTGAAAGCTGTTTTAATGCCGCTATTTTTCCCGCTGGTAAAGCGGAACCGGTTTTTGATGTTGAATCCTGAAAACCGGTTCTCACAAAAAAGTCCTGCAACGTATTAAATGACCAGTTTTCGTGCTGCTTTTTCTCTTTTTCGCTGAGTGGATCCGCTTTTGGTTTAGATTCCGGTTCGGGGCTCTTTTTTTCGGTGGAAGCGACTGCTGTTTTTTCTGCTGATTTTAGTGGCGCGGATTCTGGTGTTTCCGTGTCGGCTGATTCTGCCAGTAACTTATTCTCTTTCAGTGAACCAAATACCCAGCGATGTACGTCCATCGAAGAAGTCAGATCATCCTGTGTGCGGTCTTGAAGAGTTTTCCATTCCTGAAACGGAGTCCAGTTGTGGTTTCGGACCCATAAATCCTGGGACAGATAAACGTGGAGCCCCACCAGTTCCTGCGGAATCGGTTTTGACACTTTCTCTTTCAGTGTCATTGTCAATTGAGTCTGTCGAACATTCTGCAGCAGATTTTTTTGACAGCCGGCGGGAATTGCGCAGCACAGAACGAGACCAGCCCAAAACGTATTTCGAAAAAGACGTTTCAATGTTGCTGGTGGTTCAGGCAAACCAGATCCGCAATTTGGGGCAGAACGCATGGGAGAATAGATGTGATCAAAGGAAGAATTGGCAGGAGAGAAAGAGAGAATTGAGAGGCGAACTTTAACAGATAATGGCTCAAGACAGAAGAGCATTCTGAGATGCACGAAGGGATCAATGCAGGGTTCAAATTCACCACTGAACCTCTGGTGAATCCGTTCCTTTTCCAGCTTGTGTAAATTACCACGGCTTTTAAGGTTGTGAGTGTACATGCGGTGTTTTTGCAATTTGAACTCAATCGAATGGCTTGAAGTCTGGTAAATCGTCTGTCATGCTCATGTCCTATTCTGCTCAGATTTCCAAAAACAACATTTCCAATACAGGGAGTACGAAACAGATGTTGCGAAAAATGATACCTGGATCACTGGTCCTGCTCGTTCTAATTTGCGTTTTGACCGTTCAGGCGGAAGTAAAGGCTCAGTCCGGAAAACAGGCAGCGGCCGAACTCAACACAATGATTCCGGTCAAAATGAATTATCTGGTCTATTTGCCGGAAGATTATGAGCAAAAAGAAAAATGGCCTTTGATGCTGTTTTTGCATGGTGCGGGCGAAAGAGGAGAGGACCTGGATCTGGTGACCGTGCATGGCCCCCCTAAGCTGGTCAAAAATGGTAAGCAATTCCCATTTATTGTTGTCTCGCCACAATGTCCCAAGGATCAACTCTGGCAGCCGGTTGAGTTAACCGCGTTGTTGAACGAAGTCGAAAAGAAATACCGGGTTGATCAAGATCGTATTTTTGTTTCTGGATTGAGCATGGGCGGTTTTGGGACCTGGTCACTGGCTGCTTATACTCCTTACCGGTTTGCAGCGTTGGTCCCCATCTGTGGCGGCGGAGAAAAATTCTGGGTGAAAAAAGTCAAGCATGTTCCGATTTGGGTGTTTCACGGAGGAAAAGACACCGCCGTACCTCTTGAGCGTTCGCAGACATTGGTTGATGAGCTGAAAAAAGCAAACGCGGATATCAGTTTCACGGTTTACCCGGATGCCGGCCACGATTCGTGGACCGAAACTTATGATAATCCTAAATTGTATGAATGGCTTTTACAGCAAAAAAAGAAACCAGAGTCCGAAGTCAAAGCCGCCGAAGAAAAAGAGGAACAGGCCCGGAAAGCAAAACGGGCTGCTGCCAAAAATAAAAAGTAACACTTCGGAGGAATTACTGGACCAGACCTTTGGTTAATTCCATGAATGCCGTTTCAAGGTTGGTTTCTTCTTCGCGGAACAGAGAAAGTTTGAACCCGTCACTGATTAACAGCGTGGGGATAAAGGTGTAGTCTTTCACTTCATTCTGCAGTGTAACCAGCATGACATTCTTCTGGATGTCGATTTTTGAGACCAGCTCATGAGATTCAAGCAGGGCTGCGGCTTTTTCTGTATTCTCGTTCACAGCAACGTGTAACAGAATCCGCTGCCTTGCTTTTTTCATGACTTCGTCAACCTTACCGTCGACGATTAAATTGCCTTTTTCAATCATCCCGACACGCGTGCAGACGTCTGCCAGCTCGGGCAGAATATGGCTGGAGACAATCACCGTTTTCTTCAATTCTCCCAGACGCTTCAGCAGGTTTCGAATTTCAATTCGCGCACGCGGGTCCAGACCACTTGCCGGTTCATCCAGCAAGAGCACCTGAGGTTCGTGCAGCAGAACACGCGCCAGCCCGATACGTTGGGTTTGACCGCGTGATAGCTGGTTGACCATGGCATCCCGTTTGAAACTCATATCGACCAGTTCCAGTTTTTCTTCGCAGATTTTGCGTCGTTTCGGGCCTTTAATTCGGTAGGCGGATGCAAAAAATTCGAGATACTCCAGCACGGTCATGTCATCGTAAACGCCGAAAAAGTCGGGCATGAAGCCGACGAGTCGTCTGATTTCTTCCGGATGAGTATAGATGGAAAGTCCACAAACATACGCTTCCCCATAGTCGGGACTGAGGAGTGTGGCCAGCATCCGCATCGTGGTTGTTTTACCGGAACCGTTGGGACCAATAAAACCAAAGACATCGCCTTCTCCCAGGCTCAGGTTGATGTTATTAACGGCGATCAGGTCGCCATAACGTTTGGTTAAATTGCGTGTTTCAATCACTCGTTATCGCTCCCGGAAGGTGAATCCTTCTGATCTGTCGGCTGTTTGTCTTTGTCTTCGTCTTTCAACGAAGGCAATTCATATTGGATGTCTGTTGATTTTTTGACGGGGATCACAACTCTGATAAAGGTACTCTGATTGTCCTGATCGAGTTTTTGTTCATCCAGCAGAACCTGGCTGAGGGGTTTGTCCAGTCTGGCGAATAAAACTGCTCTGCCCAGGCGTAACTGTTCGGACAGATCCAGTTGTTCTGAAGAAATATTGGAAAGGCCGGTGTAACCAAATCCGCCTGACATTTCATGGTAAGTCAGTATTTTTAGAATGTCATATACGTCTTTGGAGAAGGGGTTGTAATCGGTCTGCACCGTAATCACGGTGGCGTTGTGCTGCCCTTTTTGTTCGATTCTACGAGAGACGGCGCGGGTCAGGTAGCCTTTTATGTTACGCGATTCAATTCCGGGCTCATTGATATCCCAGGCCTGAGTTGCAGGAATAAAAGAATCTTCGAGATGTTCCGGATTGACAATTGGCAGATAGATACGATTGCCATAAGCCAGCACCCACTGTTTCAGGGGACCGGAAAAATACTGTGTCAGATTGCCCGAGAGCTGGCCTAAACTATTGCCGGTCAGATTGGATAAAACCAGCTCCGGTTGTTGTTGCGTCCATTCTGCCCGGAGGCTTTTTGTTCCCCATTTTAGAATCGGAAGATTCTTGATCGACTTTGACTGATCGGAAAACTGGTAAGCAGGGCCCGTCAATGTTCCTTCAGCAGATCGATACATGCCTGCGAACGTTGTTTCCGGCAAACCGTTCCAGCAGATATGCGTCGGAAAGTATTCATTCGAAGTCGCTTTTCCCGGACTCGTTGATTGAACATCGACCTGATAGCGGCGGGTTTCCGGACTGTAGAGATTCAGATAAAAACGACCTCGAAGCTGGCCTTCAGAGGCATCGTAGTCAACGAGATTCAGTTGTGTTACCTGAAATCGATTGCCATTATCGGTTTGTGCTGTCGTGACTCCCCAGATTGCAGCGAGCGAGACCATGACAGGGAAGGTGATCCAGGTGAAATGCGGCTTTTTCAAAATGCGATGCACCAGAAAATAATCAAGCGGGCCAATCAACAGCAGATAAAAAAGAATCAGGCCCATGACCCACCAGTGGGAAGGACGCTGCACATCCGGAAAATTCTGCTGAGAATGAAATATTTGAGTCTCAAGTTCAGAAATGCCGGTCTGAGAAATCCGTTTGCCGAGGACCGAATTCTGCTGCTGCGTGGCAAGAGACTGCTTTGTTCTGGTTGCCAGTTTGGGGCAGAGATTCTTTAAACCTTCCCAGTTGACAAGCGGGCTGGCTTTTAAATCCAATGCCAGAAACGTGACGACCCCCAGCCCGAAAGGAACCCGGACCAGTAGTGGCCCGTCCAGAGAAGATGCCAACACCTCTCCCGCAGGGATTTCAATGCGGGAAGCAGTGGCCACTCCCCGGATGCGTGAACGTACCGAAGCAAATAATTCGAGGCTGCTTAATTCTCGCACTTGAGTTTTGCCGAGAATCTTGACCGGTACCCATTGGGAAAGTTCGCTATGCTGATATGCTTCAATGCCTTCACCAACGCAAACAACAAGATGACCGCCATTCGCGACCCAGTCTCGAATGGCCTGGTTTTTTTTGGTACTGACGGGGTATTCTGAATCGACGACTAAGGTATCAAGAGAGTCATAGCCATAAGCGGTCTCAGGCAGGAGTGACTGGTCTGAGATTGATGCAATGAACTGGTTAAGATCCTCGTCAATCGATTTCGAGGGGGACGGCGAGACAGGATCAAATCCGGGAATAGTACCGAGCGTAGCCCAGAGTTCGACTGCCTGTTTTAAGCCGATTCCCGTGAACCGATTACGTGCTGATTGGGGGGAATAGGAGATCTCCTGCAGGACAGATTGGGTTTGTGCATCACGCAGCCTGATTTTCAAAGGGCTGTCGAGAAGACCCGCTTTAAATTGCGTATCGAGTTGATAGGTTCCCTGCTGAGGGAATCGATAAACGTCAGACGGAACTTCGGTGGGATTGCCATCGGGAGAGAGGGAAACTACAGACAGCTGCAGCTCAACCGGCTCATTGGTAGACAGCTCAACAGACACCGGAACCCAGCGCCCCACTTTATAGAGACCGTTAAAGCCCACATGAATTTGTTTGACTTCAAAAGGTTTTGCAGCAGTTTCTTCTGCTGCAAAGGAAAGCTGGTTGGCGTAAAGCACAATCAGCAGCAATGAGAAGAGTCTGTTGAACCGGGTCAAGAGCGATGATTTCATGCGTTTATTTTCTGATTCCATCAGTATCAGGATTTCATCCGGAATCAGTTTCGGTAGTGATAATGTGCGTTATTTCGAAGTGAGTTCGAATCGCGGTAAATGAATAAATACAGAGATATCTTGGTATTATGTCCTGAGACGGGGCAAGGCTCAATGCTTTGCCCTTCCAAATCAAGGGTTTCCGCGGATTAACATGTTCTTAACTCATTCTGAGTTCGTTAGATCAGTAAGCAGATTACCAAATTTCACCAACGCAATTTCTGGTATGGTGTGGGGACCCATAAATTCAGAAAAGTCGACTTCAAACTTATTTTGTTCAAACATCTCTTTTAACCAGATTGCCCCATCAAAGGGGAGCAGGGGGTCCTGTCTGCCATGACTCTGTAAAACAGGAAACTTTTCAGATTTTTCTGCGAGAGATGTCCATCTTTGTTCACATAACAATGTCCCGGACCAGATGACCAGAGCGGCAGGTGGTTGCGGGAGGTTCAAGGCGACTTCGATGGAAATCATCGATCCCTGTGAAAATCCTGCCAGCACAAATTGCGCGAGGGGTAAGCCGGATTCCTTCTGCAGCTCGTCAATAAATTCCTGTAATTGTTGTGCGGCTTCCAATAATCCATCCGGAGTCTTGTTTCTCTGATCCCGAATTTCTCCCGACGCAATCGCGGCATTTAGTTCCGCCACGTCCAGCATCCACCAGGCACGTCCACCGGGAATTCCCAGTTCAATTAAAGAGATGGGAGCTGCGGGAAACACAAAGCGGACCTGTTTGGATAACTCAGGGTTTTTTCTCAGTATTTCAGGCCCAAATGGGACCAGGTCATCGCCCGGTGCACCAAAACCATGACAGATGATGGCAATGATTTTTGGAGCCTGTCCTGTCGGTAATTGATCATAAATCTGGCAGCTGAGAGGACCGATTGTTCTGGTAGTGAGTGGCATGGGATTCTGAATCTTCCGAAGTATCCGTGGAGACTGCATTTAAAGCTGATTTGCTATTTATGGGCTTATTGTGTCGTTGCAAGAACAATTTGGCAATCGAGTCGCCTGCGATAGGAGTCAAGTTTATATGTTCCCGGCAATCAAATTGATGCGACTGTCATCCAAATCGCATCAGATCAATTGGTGGCGTTTGGCTTTTCGAGGTCTATCAACAGTATGTTATTGCCAATAAGTGATTTGAAACAGTCAGTTTATCAACAGGCATCTGTTTCTGTACTAATTGAGGAACGCTTTTTGCCTCAATCGGATGTGTTCTGAATCAAGGAATCGATATTGGGAATCAAAAGAGATTCCAGACTGTCCACAATCAGGGAGAATCACGATGTTTCAACGAAACCTTTTCCGGGGGATGTTTGCCACGCTTTTGATTTCCGTCATCCTGCAAGGTGGTCGGCTCTATGCTCAGGAAGAGGAACTGGCATTGATTGGGGGAAAGCTCAATCGTGATTCCTTTACTCTGTGCCGCGAAATTCGGTCAGAATTTAACGGGATCAGAGGTCAGCGAAGTCTGTTTTCCAAGGCGTACGAAATCCATGAAATGGCAGACAATATCCATCGCATGATTGTTTTGAAAGCGCCGGTGAGAGGCATGGATCAGGCTTTGAATGATTTAGGTCTGTTAGTGGACGATCTGGATCATACGATCAAGGCTTCAGGTCTACCTGTCCTTCGCGATCCCGTTGCCATTCCGACTGGTCCGAACGGATATATTTTCTATGGTGGAAATGGTTATCCACAGCCAAGTTTTCAATACAATGGTTTTCCATATCGCATGGTAGCAGAACGGAGTACATGTGAATTATGCCAGACACTCCAGGATATGAAATCATCAATCAGCCAGTTGCAGCAGTACTATGCGCCCCAGCCGCGCGTGGAGCCGGGGAGACGGTTCTTTCCGGTACCTGGCGCTGTTACCCCCTCAGATTCTGACTGGGGAGCCCCACCACAGCCTTCACGTTTACCTGAACCGCAGCAGGAAGAGAACGATTCCCGCTGGAAACCTTCTCGCAGGTCTGCTCCTGTTTTTCCATCGGCACCGCCGGCATATCAGCCTGTCCCTTTACAGCAGGGGCCGCAACTTCTGCCGCCATTACCCTCAACCAACTGAGATGATGCTGGTACTAATACTGGGAATGAGAAGTTCACAGTTTGATTGCAAACGTTCTGCAACGCTTGTATTTTTCCTGATGATGCATCACTATATTTCTGCAGGAACGAGCAGAGAATGAGTGTGTGCAATTTTTAACTGGAAGGATGTGATCGATGGAATTTGATGCTGGCGAAGTGACCGCTTACCTGCATCAGCATATTCCAGTGACACGGGCCATGCAGATTAAAGTATTGCCGGAAGCAAAAGAGACTCTCAAGCTCAGCGCCAAATTATCTCCCAATCTGAACCATCAGGAAACCGCCTTTGGGGGGAGCATTGCCAGTTTAGGCATTCTGGCAGGCTGGACTTTAATCCATCTTCGGCTGCGTGATGACAGGCTCCGCTATAAAATCGTCATTCAGAAAAGCGAGATGGAATTTCTGCATCCGATTGAGGCCGATTTCGAAGCGGAATGTCCCATTCCTGACGAATGTGTCTGGGAGCAGTTTCATGCAGGCCTGCAGCGGAAAGGCCGCGCACGGATTGAGCTTCAGGCATCAGTGACTGTGAACCGGCAGATTGCAGCAGTGATTAGAGGCACATTTGTAGCAAAACAGTTGCCGTCATCCTGAATTATATTTTAAGCTCCCTCGGGTTTGTTCTGCTGAACGGAGTCTGTTGGATCCAAATTCAGAATGGTTTCTGTGAGTGCTTTGTTTCCGGAATAAATGTGAACGTCTCTTTGAGGAAATGCGATTTCAATTTTTGCTTTGTTGAATTGTTCATGAATTGAAGTGTGTAATTCGTGAATCACCTGTAGTCGAGTTTCCAGACTGGGTAGATAGGCCCGCAGAGTCAGATTCAATGTACTGTCGCCGAAGGATTCGAATGTGACACTGGGAGGTGGATCTGCCAGTACCTGCGTACTCTCGGTCAGAATTTTTAAGGCAATCGCAGAGGCGCGCGTTGTATCTGTACCGTAGGCCACGCCGACGGAAATCGAGATACGATTGACAGAGTCAGTCAAAGTCCAGTTAAGTAATTTGCCCGTAATGAATTCCCGATTCGGGACGATATATTCTTTGCGGTCCCAGTTCGTAATTGTCGTGGCGCGCATCCGAATACGGGAGACGACGCCGGTGACTTCATCGACGGTGATGATGTCTCCCACACGAATCGGCCGTTCAATGAGCAGGATCAAGCCGGAAACGAAATTGGCAAAGATTTCCTGCAGTCCAAACGCCAGTCCGAAGGTCAATGCTGTCGCCAGCCATTGTAATTTCGACCAGCCCAAACCAATTGTGTTAAACACGACAAAAATGCCGATTAACGCCACGAAATAACGGGCCAGGCTTGTGATCGCATATTTAACGGGCGTATCTAAAGGGAGTCGTTGCAGGACCAGGAACTCCAGGAGTCCTGGAATGTTTTTTGTGGCGATGAAGGCAAAGATCGTAAAAATGAAAGCGAGTCCGATATCAAAGTAGGTAACAGGCTCCAGCTTATCAGTGAGTTTGTAGGAAATGTGCCCGTCCGGATCTTTGGTCTCTTCCAGAGATTGGATTGATGTGGACCAGAGGCTGTTCTCATAGGTGTCGAGTCGGTTAAATGCCGGAAGCGTATCTCCCCAGATCCATAACATACCCACCAGCAGAATAATGCTCATGGTGGCATTGATCAGTTTTTTAATCTGTGCCGAGATTTTGGTGAGATCGGCGGGGTTTTCTTCTTCTGTCGTAATGCCTGCGATCGTTGTTTCTGAGCTTAGCTCCTGCGAATCTTTTCGGATGGCCTGTAACCGGTCCTGATTCTGCTTATAGCTGAGTTGTCGATGGTGAATCAGAATCCAGCGTAATAACAGTGCTCTGAAAATTATCACGCACAGGAATAACCAGAGCGTCAGGAAAGTCAGGTGAAACAGGCTCATCGCCGTAAAATAGAAACCGATGAGTGATAACAGAATCAGCGCACAGGGAATGAACAGGGTTAAGAAATAAATGATGAATTTAAAACGGTCATACCAGACCTCCTGATTGTAATTCAGAATCGACTGAAAGAGCCCGGAACGGGGATGAAAGACTCGTCGGGCGAAGATGGTGTAGACCAGCAGTAGTGCGATAAAAAACAGACGTTCGAGTAAATCCTGATTGCGATCAATATCTTTGCCGTGCAGCAGCAGGGTGACAAACAGCAGCGGAATCGAGAAGGGGATCACCCAGCGAATATTTCTGCGCACGTAGGAAACAGTTTGTTTATACCAGCCGAAGTGGGATTCACCGAGACCCAAAGGCCTGCACATTTGCCTGATCAATTCCCAGAAAAATAACAGCCAGGCGACCTGGCGCAGGCTGTAGTCAACTGCTTTAACGAAATTGGGGGCCTGTGAATCGCTGCCGATTCTCCAGGCCAGAAACCAGATCATGCCTGGCCAGACAATAGCAATAAACAATGTGAGAAAAGCGACGCGTGCCGTTATACCGAATTTACGATAATTGCTTTTGATGATTTCTTTGTTGATGATTCTCAACTGATGTCGCACATTGTAGGCCAGATACACCAGACTCAGGAAACAGCAGAGCGCGGTCACATAAATAATCGGGTTGTTATAGATATCCTTTTGGATCGCTTTAAATAATTCTTTCCAGTGAGTTGGGGAAAAAAGCCAGCGTAATGAATGGGACGTCTGTTTAAGTTCTGTCACAGAGAGCGGCGATGAACTTTTGATCCAGAAGATACGTTCCTGAATGTAATCGGAGTATTCTTCGGTTTGTCTTACCAGCGCTCCTTCGGCGACATCCAGATTGAGTAATTTATCAAAATAGTTTCTGTTACTGCGGATGAGTGTGTCTAAATATTCTTTTTGCTTCGCTAGAGTTTCTTCGACAATATTTTCCAGATCGGTTTCTTCTTCCGCAGTCAGGTCCCCTTTGCTGCTTTTCAGGATTTCGGCGGTTTTCGCTTCGGCCGTCGGAAAGTCTGCCCATTCGTCGTCCAGTTCAAACGTTTTTAAATGGACTTCGTCGATCAGTTTACTCCGACTGTCGATGTTTTGTTGATGGGTTTCGACTTTGGGGAGCATTGCCTGTTGATTTCTGAGCAGTAAACCAATCGGCCCCGTTAAACCAACGGATTTTTCTTTCTGTTTTGTCTGATCGAATTGTTTTTTGAGATCTTCCAGGATTTTATTCGTTTGAGTAGATTTCTGATCTACCGATTCGATTTTAAGGTTGAGCTTCTGGATTTCTTCTGCATAGGCCTGATTCTTTTCCGCCAGAGGTTGCAGGAGGGGGTTGGTGGCAAAAACTTTTTCGCGTGCTTCCTGAACACGCATTTGGGATTCCACTTTTCGTCGCTTCGTGATCTGCTCTTTCAGAGCGTCGACTGTATCTTTCTGCCTTTTGGCAACCAGTTTTAAATAATCCTGAAAGATCCGTGGAAATCCGATTGCTTCTTCGGAATCGTAGGATGTCAGTTCGTTTTTTAAGGCGGGCTTTTCTGCCTTGAGAAGATTCAGGCGTGTCGTAAGCTCCAGTTTTCTGGCATCGGCGACAGGCGCTGGTTCTTCAGCTGGCGCAGGGACTTTTAATTGTTTTTCGATCTCGTTTGATCTTTCATCAATTTCACTCACGCGCATCAACGCCTCTTTCTGGCGATTGGCGCGACGGGCAATTTCTGCATCCCAGTTGGCAAGATCCTGCTTATTTTTTTCAAATAGCGGCTCTGCCTGTACAAGGAGCTGCTCCAGTTGAGGAAGATTTTGCATGTGTGTGAAAGCGGGAACAGGTTGTCTATTCAAACTCTCGATATCGGCTTTGATTTTGTTGAGCCGCTGCATCGCATCTTGAGTTTTTGTTGCGTAAACGAGCTCTGAATCCTGGAAATAAGCTGTTTTCTTCAGGTTTTCCAGCGCCTGATTATAAAAATCGATGGCTTTTTTCTGGTTCTCTTCCCCCAGGTCTTTGATTTCTTTGACTTGTTCGATTCGTTTCTGAATCGCCTCCGCGGTAATCGATGGCAGCTGGGGCGTGGTGGGGGCTGCAGGTTGCGCAGAGGTTTGTAACGGAGTCTGTAGAGGAGTTTGTAACGGGGAAGGAGGCTGGGCTTGTACTTCCCAGAGAGAAAACAAGACGAAAATCAAGGTGAGAACGGGGCAGTGGGAACTCTTGAAGAATCGAAGACAAAACGTCATACGGAAAATATTTTCATTAATAATAAATGCTGATTTGTTAGAATAGGGGGTATTCGAAGCCCCTGCGTGCGCCAGTTTAGTTCGTTCAGCCGTATTTCAGCAAGGTGTTTAATGGTTTCGTCTGAAAAATAGCGTGTCGTGGTGAAATCACGTGAGTGGCTGAACAAAGGCCGCTCATGTCAGATTGATGACAGAGCACCGTTTTAAGCTTTCCTCTGGATGGGCCGATTTCAGTGAGGTGAAATAGTGCCCTCAGGCGAAGCAGGCAAGTAAGTCTGGTCCCGGTACCTGCTTGAATCTATAATAATGAAAGAGCATGTTTTGTGAAAAGAGGTATCAAAAAGCAGCGGACGCAGGTAAGGGCATCGCCCGCTGATCCAGGCCGCGGAAGGGAAGATTGTGTCTCAATAAGTCTTTGAGATTCAATGTCTTATGTGAAAAGATCAGGCATCTTAACTAGAAAAGACTTGACATATTCCGTTTTCGCTACAAATAATGGGTATAGAACTGTTTAATCATAGTTTCCCACCTAGGAAAAACTCCTTTTTCGTTTGGTTTTAAACCAGTGCAAATCAATTCCATTTTGAAACGCTGTGACTCGCAACTGCATTGGACAGCACGATGTCTAATTCGTGTTTGTTTACTGCTATCGTTGTGGAATCTGCCTTTTCCATGGCTGCATAACCATGATTTGTGTCAGGCAGCAGAAAGTGGCAGTAGCTGGTTGTACTCCCATCTGGACGAATTTCATGCTGCTTCAGGCCAGGAATCCAGTGAAGAGGGCTGGCATCTGCATTTTGTTTATTTTGGAGGTGAAAACAGCAACAATCCTCTACAAAACAAATTTCCGCCTCAGCATTATTTCATTGTGGGTGAGTCAGCACAGCTGTTGCCTGCGTGCGAGTCTGCACAAACGGCTTTGTTGCAGCAGGTTTTGGCGTCAGTCAGCTTGAACCATGCTTTCTCCTCTACGATCAGTATCACTCTCCCCCCGCTGAAAGATCGAGTGACTGTAGAGCACTTCCTGCAATCATTCCCTAATAAGCCTCTTCGCGATCTGATCAGCGTTTCACTCTGCTGATTCTTTTTCTCCCCGATAGAACGTCGTTTTTTTACGACCGGGATCGTGCGCAGATCATGACATTAATCGTCTGAATTCAGCATGATTCCATTCTCTATTCCGTTTTTTGCGGGAGAAAATGATTATGAAATCACGAATGATAATCGCCCTGGTGATTGTGTTGTCAGCTATCGGCATCAGTTTTAGCTGGCAGTATCTGACATCTTCCTCAGAGCAAAACCAAATCAGCGAAACGATAACTCCAGAAACGGTAAGCGAATCGGAAGCACGCCTCGCAGAAGTTTCACTTTCTGACGAGAAAATCAAGGCAATTCATTTAACGCTTTCAGAGGTGAAACGCCAGAATCTGAATCAGGTGCGCGTGGTGCCGGGCAGGTTGCAATATGATGATCGCAAGCACATCGAAATCAAAGCACCTACCGAAGGAGTGATTGTTGAGATGCGGGTCAAAACCGGCGATTCTGTCAAAACAGGACAGATTCTGGCGGTATTGAACTCTCCTGAGATTGGAACCGCTCGCGCGGATCTTTTGCAACGAACAGCCGACTATCAATTAGCCCGCAAACAATATGACTGGAAAGAGTTAATCCAGAACAACGTTCAGAAACTGGTCGACGCCCTGTTGAGCCAGCGGACGATGGAGTCCGTCGAAAAAGAGTTTTCTGACTCGAAGCTGGGAGATTACCGCTCACAGTTGTTACCTGCTTATTCCCGTTATTTACTGGCCGTGATGATCAATCAGAAGTCGGGACCGCTGGCAAAATCGGGCGCGATCTCTCAGCAGACCCAGCAGATGCGTGAAGTTGATGAGCAGGAAACCAGAGCGGCGTTGAAAGCACTATGCGAACAGTCGATCCACGATGTTCGCCAGGAACGCGATCAGATGCTGGCAGCACTCAACGATGCCGATAATCGCAGGACGATCAGTCGGCAACATCTGGAGTCCCTGCTCGGATCAGTCGTTGATACGGGGAGTGAGGATTTGAAATCAGCTGCGAAGTTATCCCGTCTGGAGATCATCGCTCCTTTTGGCGGGACCATTGAAGAGCGGACTTTCAGTCAGTCTGAGAGGGTCAATCGTACCGATTCCCTGTTCACGTTGGCCCAAACCGATTCGCTGTGGGTTGCGGCTGACATCAGGGAATCAGACTGGAGCGCCATCTCACTGAACAGCGGCCAGGAACTGACGGTGAAGGTGATTGCCTTTCCGGATCTGACGTTTTCAGCCCGCCTGTATTATGTAGGACGTAAAGTCTCTCCCACTACTAACTCGGTTCCGTTGATTGCGGAAATCAAAAATCCGGGCGGGATCTTGCGACCGGGCATGTTTGCACAAGTCATGATTCCCGGGAAACAAAAATCGGATGTGATTGCTGTGCCTGCGCAAGCGGTGCTGGATGATGCGGCACAGGAATTTGTTTTTGTCAAAGACTCTGATCGGTTATTTCGCCGTGTCGACATTCAATCAGGATTCAAAACAGAAGACTGGGTTGAAGTACAAAATGGCCTCACTGGAGGAGAACAGGTGGTGGAAGAAGGCGCCTTTACTTTGAAATCTGAACTGCTGCTGGAACGCGAAGACTAGCCTGTGTCCAGGATTACTATAGCGTCTCCAGGGCCATTTGGACCGAGTATCTTAGAACGAGAGACGCCGTGGTTAAATGTGAATCGCTCTAGTTTTTCCGCGTTCATTTTCAGTTTGCTTTGCTGTTCTCTGATGGAGTTGTGCCGATGTTATCTCGTTTAATTGAATTTTCACTCGCGAACCGGTTTATCGTTCTGGTGGTGACCATATTAATGGCGGCAGGGGGGATATACTCTGCCATTCATCTACCCATTGATGCGGTCCCCGACATGACGAACGTGCAGGTTCAGGTTGTCACCGATGCCGGTTTTCTTTCACCAGTGGAAGTCGAACGATATGTCACCTATCCGGTGGAAACGGCAATGGGTGGGTTACCCAAAGTGGAAGAGGTACGCAGCGTTTCCAAATTCGGAATTTCGGTTGTGACGATTGTCTTTGAAGAAGGGACCGACCTTTACTGGGCGCGGCAGCTTGTGACGGAACGTATCACGAGCGCATCAGCTGACATACCTCCCGGTTATGGTACTCCCCAAATGGGGCCACTGACCACCGCACTGGGGGAGATTCTGCAGTTTGAAGTGCGCGGAAAAGATTATACGCCGATGCAATTGCGCACGATGCTCGAATGGGAAATTGCGCCCAAAATGCGCGAAGTGCAAGGCGTGACGGAAATCAACACACATGGCGGTTTTTACAAAACGTTTGAAATTCAGCCCAATCCGGATCGGCTTAACAGCTACGGAATTTCTCTGGCAGATCTCTTCAGACGGATTCAGGATAACAATTCGATCGCCGGGGGAGGCTATGTCGTCCACAATCAGGAACAGCGATTCATTCGTGGTCAGGCACTTTTGAAAAACCAGTCGGATATCGAGAACATCGTGCTGCGCCATGATCCCGACAGCACGCCCATTCTGGTACGCGATGTTGCCAAAGTCGAAATCGCTCCGATGACCAGACAAGGGGCCGTGACCCGCGATGGCAGAGGAGAAGCGGTCACAGGTCTCGTAATGATGTTAATCGGCGAGAACTCGAGAGAAGTCGTAGCTGCGGCAAAGGAGCGATTAACACAGATCGAAAAAACCCTTCCGGATGGAATCACACTGGAAATTACCTATGACCGTTCCTCGCTGATCAGTCGGACATTAAGAACTGTGCTCACAAATCTGGTTGAAGGGGGGATCCTGGTGATTGTCGTGCTGCTGGTCATGCTGGGAAGTTTTCGGGCGGGCCTGATAGTGGCGCTGGCGATTCCTTTATCGATGCTGTTTGCCACGAATTTAATGGCGGCCACAGGCATCACAGCCAGTTTGATGAGTCTGGGAGCGATCGACTTCGGTTTAATTGTGGATAGTTCGGTTATTATGGTTGAAAACTGCATTCACCGTCTTTCAAAGAATAAAGAAGGCAAATCGCATCTCACGGTCATTCGTGATGCCGCAATTGAAGTTCGCAAACCGACCATGTTCGGCGAATTGATCATCGCGGTCGTTTATCTGCCGATCCTGGCTCTGCAGGGAACGGAAGGGAAGCTGTTTCGTCCGATGGCATTAACCGTATTATTTGCTTTGGCGGGTTCGCTGGTATTGTCACTCACGTTAATGCCCGCACTGGCCTCCCTGTCTTTACCCAAAAAAATGTCGGAAAAAGAAATCTGGCTGATTCGTTTTATCAAGTTAATTTATCGGCCGCTGGTCTCGTGGACGATTCGTCATCCGTGGATGACTGTGTGCGCCGCATTACTGGTTTTTGTGATCAGTCTGCCTGTGGGCAGAAATCTGGGAGCCGAATTTATGCCTCGATTGGAAGAGGGGGATTTGCTGGTGGAAGCGGTCCGTCTGCCGAGTGCTACCATTGAAGGTTCGGTCGAAATGTCGACACAGATTGAAAAAGTGCTGATCAAATATCCTGAAGTGAAAACCGTATTTTGTAAAACCGGGCGACCTGAGATTGCCAATGATGTGATGGGCGTGCATCAGACCGATGTCTGGGTGATTCTGAAGCCTCAGGAAGAATGGCCGCAACACAAAACACGTGATGAACTGATCGAAGAAATGTCTGCCGATTTGAATACAAGTGTTCCCGGCGTGGCTTTTGGATTCACGCAACCGATTGAAATGCGCGTGGATGAACTTGTGGCAGGTGTCAAAGCGGATGTGGCTGTTTTACTTTACGGCGATGATTTAGCGATTCTCAGTTCCAAAGGCAAGGAAATCGAGCGGGTTCTTAAAAAAGTACCGGGAGCCGTCGATGTGAAGGCCGATATTCAGGCCAGCTTGCCCACGATTCGAATTGAACCGAAATGGGATGCATTGGCGCGTTATGGAATGGACTCAAAAAATGTCATGGATGTGGTTTCTTCACTCGGAGGACATCAGGTAGGTCTGATTTTCGAAGGCCGTGCCCGTTTCCCGATCATTGTTCGGGTTCCCCAGATCTGGCGTGAGAAAATCAGTTTGCTGGAACAAATTCCTGTTTCTAATTCGATGGGGGTGCCGGTTCCGTTAAGAGAACTGGCGGAGATTTCTTTTGAAGAGACGCCCCCCTCGGTCGAACATGAATCCAATCGGCGGCGTACTTTCATTCAGGCGAATGTCAGGGAACGTGATGTGGCCAGCTTTGTGGCTGATGCGCAGCAGGCAGTTCACGATCAGATCAGTCTGCCGGAAGGATATGAAATTCGCTGGGGCGGGGATTTTGAAAACCTGCAATCCGCCAGTAAACGGCTGGTGATTATTACGCCCATTGTTTTGTTGTTGATTTTTCTTTTGCTGCACACCACCTTTCGGTCGGTACGACTGGCATTACTTATCTTTCTGGCAGTTCCGATGGCGGCTTCCGGGGGAATCTTTGCCTTGGCATTACGCGACATGCCTTTCAGTATCTCGGCTGGTGTCGGGTTTATCGCGTTGTTTGGAGTGGCTGTTCTTAACGGTCTGGTCTGGGTCAGTGCAGCGGAGAATCTGCGAATCAAAGACCACGTACCCGTTCAAGATGCCACCTTTCAGGCAGCGATGGCGCGGTTACGTCCCGTGCTCATGACTGCGATGGTCGCCAGTCTTGGATTTCTGCCGATGGCACTCTCGCAAAGTGACGGAGCTGAGATGCAACGACCTCTGGCCAGTGTTGTGATTGGTGGTCTGGTCACATCCACACTATTGACATCATTAGTGGTTCCCGCCATCTATCCCTGGTTTGCGCCTCGTTTAAGTGATTCAGATCCTGAAGAGTAGTACTTTTCAGGCAAGCGTCCTGCTGTTTCCCGCTTCATAAAGCCGTGTTCAATGACTGCACGTTTTCATCAGAAAGCGTGGCGGCCAGGGGGCGGTATACGCATTTTTCGAAACGTACAAAGACACTCACACTCTTGCATCAGTCAGTGATCTTTTTAACAGGTTTTGCGGAGATTCGTAGTGGAAATGTTCATATTTAAGGGAGGGTTATAACTGCATTTGGGTGTCTGGTTTGAGGCAATCGTCTCCAAATGACTGTTTCGTATAAAAAATAACCTACGTTTCATGAGATCTATATATCCCTTTCGGTTTAGAGCGAGAATCATGAAACAATCTCCCGCGCCTCAGAAGATAAATTCAGAGAATACAAATGCACAATGTGCAGTCCCATTCAAATGGCCTTTGATTCCATTGATTGGCATCGGCGTCGTGATGGCATTTGGTGTCTTTGTCCTGATCTATGAACTGAAACAGGTGGCTCTCACCCGGCATGTGATTCACGGGGATGTGGTGCGCCAGTCACTGGCTGGGAAAGTGGCCGTCGATGTACTTCAATGCCGCCGTTATGAAAAAGATGTATTTCTGAATCTGAATCATCCTGAGAAGTATGCCTCGTATCTCACCAAGTGGCGTACTGCCTGGAACAAGCTTTCGATTGATACCGAATTTCTCAACAATCAAATTGATGAAAAAGAAGAGATGAATTTGCAGAGGTTGCTGCATAATTCTGTAAAACAATACCGAACGCATTTCATGTCTGTTGTGGAAATAATTGAAAGCGGGCAAATTGACAGCTCAGAGCAAGCCAATCTCGCAATGACACCGTTCAAAGATGGGATGCGGAACTTAACGATGCTTTCGTCCAAACTGGCCGTCGATAGCGCAAAGCATGCGGCACAAAGTGGCGGGGAACTGGTATGGCGTGGGGGAGTCAGTGTGGTTGTGGTTTTGTTATTGACCTTAGCGCCGGGGGTGATACTCCTGCTGCTTTTTCGGAACTATAATAAGAAACTGACGAGCGCTAACAATCAGCTTCAGATTTATAATGACGAATTAAAGCAGAGTGAAGAACAGGAAAGGCAGGCTCGCGATCAGGCATTGCAGGCCAAGCAGGAAATCGAACTGGCATTGGCGAAAATTGATGCACAGAAGAAAGAGTTAGAAAAAAGCGAGCAACAGTTTCGAACGCTCGTCAATAATATTCCCGGAGTGACGTTCCGTTCTCATGTGGATGATCGTCGGACATTAGAATTCATCAGTGTAACCATTGAAGATCTGGTCGGATATCCTGCGGAAGAGCTGATGCACAATGAGATGCGGTCATTTGCCAGTATTATACATCCGGATGATGTTTCCAAAGTCAACGCGACGGTGCGGGTTGCTGCAGAGGCACCTCAATCGTTCCAGATCGGGTACCGGGTGGTACGAGCTGACGGACAAGTCCGGTTTGTCTGGGAACAGGGACAGGTTTCTGCTAATGAAAACAATGGTGTGATGGTTGATGGAGTAGTCTTCGATGTGACCGAACGCAAAAAAGCCGAGATCGCATTACAGAAAAGCAAGGAAGTCTTTGAACGAGCCTCACTTCTGGACAAGCTGACAGGGCTGCCCAATCGGGCGTTGTTCCATGACCGTTTGAATCAAGTGGTACAGAAATCTGATCGATCAGCAAAAACAAATTATGCCGTCATCTTCCTCGACTTTGACCGTTTTAAAATGGTCAATGACAGTCTGGGACACGACGTAGGTGATATGCTGCTCGTCGAAATTGCCACGCGGTTGCGAAGTCAGCTGCGCTGTACCGATTCCGTAAGTCGTCAAGTTACGGGGCACACTGCAGGCAGACTGGGAGGCGACGAATTTATCATTCTGCTGGACGGGATCAGAAATCCCCGCGAAGTAGTTACGGTTGCAGAGCGGCTGCTGATCGATTTCGCCCGTCCCTATAATCTGAAGAATCACGAAGTGTATTCAACGGCCAGCATGGGGATTGTGATTGGCAATAAACATTATAAACGGGCTGACGATGTGATCCGTGACGCCGATACGGCCATGTATGAAGCGAAACGCACCGGAAAAAGTCGTTATGTGATTTTCGATGACTCCATGCGCAAACGCGTGATGCGCGAAATGATGCTGGAAAATGATCTCAGAAAAGCCATTGAAAATAATCAACTGGTACTCCACTATCAGCCAATCGTATCGCTTGAAAGTGGTGCCGTTTGCAGCGTGGAAGCCTTGTTACGATGGTATCATCCTACAGAAGGACTGATCAGTCCTGTAGAGTTCATTCCGATTGCGGAAGATTCACAACAGATTATCGAGATCGGTGAATGGGTCTTGAGAGAGGGCTGCAGGCAATATGCTGAATGGACAGAGCGGCTGGAATTTAGAACGCCATCCATGATCAGCATTAACCTCTCGCGTAAACAGTTTGCCTGCCCGCTTCTGGTCCAGATGGTTCAGCGCACACTTGAAGAATTTCAAGTGGACCCCAAACATATTCAACTGGAAGTGACCGAAGACGCATTTGCCTCCGATATTAAAGATGCAATTCAGGCGATGAAAGACCTCAAAGCCATCGGAGTCAAGCTGGCCATCGATGATTTTGGAATCGGCCGTTCGTCCTTTGCTTCACTGAACCAGTTCCCCGTGGATACTCTGAAAATTGACCGGTCGCTGATCGCAGAAGTAAAACGTACTAAAGGCATGGCGGCGATGATCAACTCACTGGTCGTGCTTTCTGAAAACCTGGGGATCATGCTGATTCCGGAAGGCATCGAAGAACAGAATCAGGTGACCGCGCTCAAAAAACTGGGTTGCCATTTCGGTCAGGGGTTTTTCTTCGCACGACCTATGCCCGCAGACAAACTCGAAGAGTTCCTGCTGGAGCAACCCAGCGCCTGTTTTAATTCTGTTCCACAAATGGTGTAAGCGCAGCACGGCGATTATTACGTTTGACGCGATCACGCCATTGGCAAAACTGCCTGCGATACGTTACGTGAAGGGGTTTTCAGACCTGCTGAATCTTTCTTGATCCAGCTCATCATCTCGCCAGAAATACCGTTTGTTTTTCAGTAGATGAATAGAATCACTGATACGAATCTCCCGCTTTTCATTTCATTCGGTTATTCTGTTTATCAGTCAGGAAAATATAAAACTCAGTTATGATGAATGAAAATGAAACGACGACAACTGTTTGAGTTTGGCGATTGCACGTGGTTACCCGGTCTGTTCAGAAATTTTATGACAGATTATCTCAGGTTTGTGTCGAGTCAATTCAATCTCTTTGGCGGCACACTGTCGGTTCTTGTGGAAGTACTGCAGCGCACCGGCAGTTCCGAGATTGTCGATATCGCATCCGGTGGAGGTGGTCCCTGGCTCAGTTTGGTACCGCAATTGCGGACGGAGATCCCGAAGCTGAAAATCAGGTTGACAGACCGCTATCCGAATCAATCCGGTATGCGGGAGGTCGCAGCAGCGTTTCCACAGATTGTGGTAATGGAATCACGCAGCATTGACGCGCGGTCTGTTCCCGCTGATCTTACCGGAATGCGCACGCAGTTTCTCAGTTTGCATCACTTTGAACCGGATGACGTCAAAAGTATTCTGCATAATGCGATCGCAGCCAATGCGCCGATAGCCCTCTTTGAAGCCCAGCAGCGCGATGTCGCACACCTGATCCGTTTCGCGATGTCGCCGCTGTTTGTATTACTGCTGACCCCTTTCATTCGCCCCTTTCGCATCTCACGACTCATTTTTACTTATCTGATTCCCGTCGTCCCAGCCCTTGTGTTCTGGGACGGAATCGTCTCGGTCCTGCGGACTTACACCGTCGAAGAAATGCAGCAAATGACCAGTATGGCAGATCCAGAGCAGCGTTATACATGGAAAGCCGAAGTGATTCACTGCGGACAAATCAAAGTGCCCTATCTTGCCGGCGCGCCTGTTGAATTTCCCAGTCAGGCTTGAGTCATTGGGGAGTGTCAGTTAAATAGATGATATCAATTGACACTGATGTGACTCATCGTTACTCTGGTGTGACGCGTTATGTATGTGTGACATTGGCATCGCCGGAGAGCCTTTGATGAAAGTTGCCACGACGAGTGTTCCCGCGCTGGAGCGGGGACTGGATGTGCTGGAGACGTTGAGCCAGGTTCCGGAAGGGCTGGGGATCAGCGAACTGGCGGCGCGGCTGTCGCTGAATAAGAATTCCGTCTTTCGGATTACCCATACGCTCACCGATCGCAATTATCTGGAACGCGACCCGCTGACCAAGCGGTTTCGACTCTCCACCAAGTTTCTGGCGTTAGGGCTGCCGCAGGTGGGCGATGTGAGCCTGGTTGAAGAAGCACTGCCACTACTGCGGGAACTGCGCGATGCGACACGTGAAACCGTCCAGCTTGGTATTCGCGTCGGCGATGAAGGCGTTATCATCGAACAGGTGGGGGGCCTGCATCCGCTCAGGATTGCCGTCGATGTGGGGCTCCGTTTTCCGATGCACAACAACGCGCCGGGTAAAGTCCTGCTGGCATTTCAGTATTCGCAGGACGTCGAAGCCACCATCGGTCGGATTCCGTTAACCGCGGATACTCCACGCACCATCACTGATCCGAAAATGTTGCGGGCGGAGTGTGAGCGGATTTGCAGTCGAGGATACTCGACTGATTTTGCGGAAGCCGATGAAGGTATCCACTGTGTTGCGGCACCCATTCTGGGACCCAATGAGAATTTGCTCGCCGTCGTCTGGGTTTCGGCTCCGTCCAAACGCATGCCTAAGAGTCTGTTTGCCGGTGTCGGGAAAGAGGTCCTGCAGTGTGCAGACGAGATTGCCGGGAGGCTCAGCCGATGAAACAGACGCAAGTGTGGCGAACTCTATTGGGATGGCTGTTACTGACTAGCCCTGTATTTGCCGACGATAACGCATTTTTTATTGAATCCGTCGAGCCAATTCTGAAGCAACATTGTTACGAATGCCATTCCCATACCGCCGGTGTGATGGAAGGGGATCTGACGCTGGACTGGCGCAGCGGCTGGAAAACCGGCGGCAGTCGCGGTACGGCGATTGTGCCGGGCGATCCCGAAAAAAGTCTGCTGGTAAAAGCAGTACGTCACAGCGATCCCGAGTTAAAGATGCCCGAGAAAAAACTCTCAGATCAGCAGATAACGATTCTCACACAATGGATCAGAAGTGGCGCACACGATCCTCGCACTACCAAACCTGTGTCTGAGGCAACCGCTGACACCGACTGGTGGTCGTTAAAACCTCTGGTGCGTCCCGCCGTGCCTGGTGATGGCACGGGAAACCCCATCGATGCATTTATTCACGGGCGCCTGCAGCAGGAAGGACTGGCACCATCGCCGGAAGCCGATCGTCGCACGTTGATCCGCCGTTTAATGTTTGACTTACATGGGATTCAGCCAACCGTTGAGGAGACGGAAACATTCATGGCAGACACGAGCCCCTCTGCTTATGAAAGTCTCGTGGATCGCCTGCTGGCCTCGCCGCGCTATGGGGAACGCTGGGCGCGGCACTGGCTTGATACCGTACATTTTGCTGACTCGCATGGGTTCGAGCACGACGAGTATCGACCGCACGCGTGGCGCTACCGTGATTACGTCATTGAGCGATTCAACCGCGATACGCCGTGGCCGCAATTTATCAGAGAACAACTGGCGGCTGATTATTTTTTTCCCAGGTCGACCGATCTGACCGTCGCGCTGGGATTTCTCGGCGCGGGACCTTACGACCGAAGTGCGGCCGCTACGGCACCGATGTCGTTTGAATATCTTGACCGGGACGATCTAGTGACGCAGACGATGGGAGCCTTCGCCAGCACGACCGCGAACTGTGCACGTTGTCATACGCATAAGTTCGATCCGATCACACAAGCCGATTACTTCGCGTTGCAGGCGGTGTTCGCCGGCATCGGCAAAGGGGATCTCTCTTTTGACATGGATCAGGCGGTTGCGACTCAGCGTGTCCACTGGAATACCCTCAAGTCAGCAGCTCAGCAAAAGAACTCTCAGATCCTGCTAACATCAGAGAATCTGAAGTTGGTTGCCGAATGGGAACAGTCCCGCGGTGCAAAACCGCATTGGCTGCCTTTGCAGGCAGATGTGTTCCTGTCGACAAACGGAGCGGATCTGAAACGCCAGCCCGATGGTTCGATTCTCTCTACTGGTCAAGCTCCTGATCAGGAAACGATTGTGGTCACCGCGGGGACTTCACTCTCAACTGTCACTGCAGTACGCTTGGATCTGTTGACAGACGACTCACTGCCTCATCAGGGGGCGGGACGGGCTCACAACGGGAACCTGCATCTGAGTGAGTTTGAACTGCGTGCCTTTACCGCCGATGCAGCAGAAGGACGTGTCATTCCGATTCGTCAGGCAACTGCGGACTTCAATCAGGAAGGCTGGACAATACAGCACGCGATTGACGGAAATCTCGAAACAGCCTGGGGCATCTATCCGAAAGTCGGCATCGGGCACCATGCCGTCTTCGAACTGGAAAGCCTGCTGGCCATCGAACCCGGGACGCAGCTGGTAGTCACGCTGAAGCAACTGCATGGGGGCGCGCACATCATTGGTCGTTTTAAGTTGACGGCGACGGATGCTGCCAGGTTAGATGTGATCGCACTGCCCGTAGAAGCAGAAACAGTGCTTGAAATCCCCGCGGTCAAGCGAACACCCGAACAACAGACACAACTCGCTGCTGCCGTCCTGCAACATCACGCGGAGCAGGAATTACAAAAACTGCCTCCCTACGTTCAGGTTTACGCAGCCGGAGCAGAGGCTGCGAACGAACGGGGGATGGTAAAGTATGCCGCGCCGCGAGAAATTCGGCTTTTAGTGCGCGGGGACCTTGAGAAACCGCGTGACATTGTTGGCCCCGGTGCCCTGACGGCGTTGGCTCCGTTGCCGGGCCGCTTTGAATTGCCCGAGTCGCACCCGGAATCAGCACGCCGGGCGGCACTCGCGGATTGGCTGGCGGATCCGCAAAATCCTCTCACCTGGCGGAGTATCGCAAATCGCGTGTGGCAGTATCACTTTGGCAAAGGGCTCTGCGACACGCCTAACGATTTTGGACGGATGGGAGGCACACCGTCCCATCCGGAGTTACTCGATTGGCTTGCCTGTGAACTGCGTGATAAAAATGGCTCGTTAAAGCATCTGCATCGCCTGATCTGTAACAGTAAAACGTATCGACAATCGTCTGCCAATCAACCCCAGTTGGTTAAACTCGATCCGGAGAATCGTCTGCTCGCACGTATGTCACGACAGCGGATTGATGCCGACAGCTTCCGCGACTCCGTTTTGCTGGCCAGTGGTCAACTCGATTTAACAGCCGGCGGTCCCGGAGTTTCGCATTTTACAACGAGCCCCGGTGCGCAGGTGACGCCGGTCCTGCACTACGATCAGTTTGATCTGGACAGCCCCGGCGCACACAGACGCAGCATCTATCGTGTCGTCTGGCGGGGGATGCCTGATCCACTCATGGATGCACTGGATTTTCCCGATCTCGGATTACTGGCGCCGACGCGCGGCTTTTCCGCTTCGCCATTGCAATCGCTGGTGTTGTTTAATAATCGATTTGTCTTACATCATGCTCAGAAAATGGCAGAGCGGGCAAAAGCGGCGGAAGCGAAGATGCCCGACCAGATCAAACGTATTGTATTATGGACCTGGTTACGGGAGCCGACATCAGAGGAGCAGGAGAAAATGACGAAGCTGGCGGGCGAACATGGTCTGGAAACCGTATGTCGGCTGGTCCTGAACAGCAATGAGTTTCTTTTTGTTGAATAACGGCGAGGGCACAGATGTTGAACCTACCAATTTCACGACGCGAGCTTCTGACTCATGCGGGCGGCAGCTTCGGCGCAGCGGTACTCGCCTGCTGGCTGGGGCGTGAGTCAAGCGCAGCTCCCGCGACCGATCTGAACGGGGGGCTGCATCATCGAGCCAAAGCGAAACGCGTCATCCAGTTGTTTATGAACGGCGGCGCGAGCCCGATGGACACATTCGACTATAAACCGGAACTGGTGCGACTGCATGGTCAGATGCTGGGGCCCAAAGAAAAACCGGAAGGTTTCACAGCGGCAGCTGGTGCGGTGATGAAAAGCCCTTTTGAATTTGCCCAACATGGCGAAACCGGTCGCTGGGTCAGTACGGTGTTTCCACATCAGGCGAAGATTGTAGACGAACTGGCGTTTCTGATGGCGATGACGACCAAAACCAACGTGCATGGTCCCGCCAGTTACATGATGAATACCGGGTTTATGCTGCCCGGGTTTCCCTGTATGGGCTCCTGGATCTCTTATGCGCTAGGCAATCTTGCGGATAATCTGCCGACTTTTGTGGTGCTGCCGGATACACGCGGGCTCCCCTATAATCAGAATGGAAATTTCAGTTGCGGATTCCTGCCAGCAAAACATCAGGGAACTCTGGTTAACGCGTCCAGCAAAACGCCGATTCCCGATCTGTTTGCTGATCCCCGGTATAAGTTTGCCAGAGACAAAGCCGACAAAGACACGTTTGCCCTGCTGCAACAGTTCAATCGACAACATGCGGCACCGCGGCCCGATGATACGCGTCTCGAAGCACGAATCGCCGCCGGTGAACTCGCTGCAAAAATGCAATTGAGTGCCCCGGAAGCCTTCGATCTCTCGCGAGAGTCGAAAGAAACCCACGCCGCTTATGGACTGGATCAGAAAGTGACGGAAGATTTTGGCAGGCGGGCTTTATTGGCGCGACGACTGCTGGAACGGGGGACGCGTTTCGTGCAAGTCTGGAGCGGGCCTCAGGGGGCGGTCAACAACTGGGACAACCATGGCAATATTCAAAACGAGTTACCGCCGATTGCGGCAAGCGTCGATCAACCGATCGCGGCGCTGTTTCGGGACTTGAAATCGCGTGGCCTGCTCGACGACACACTCGTTGTCTGGACGACCGAATTCGGTCGGACACCATTCGCGCAGGGAAGTCTGGGCCGCGATCATAACCGCGGCACCTTTGTCACCTGGCTGGCGGGAGCAGGAGTCAAGGCGGGCGCCAGTTATGGGAAAAGTGATGACCTGGGATACCAGACGGCAGAAGGCAAAACCTATTGCTACGATCTGCACGCGACTATTTTACATTTGCTGGGTATTGACCACGAACGTCTGACTTATCGCACGGCGGGCATTGATCGTCGCCTCACCGACGTGCACGGTCATGTGGTGCATGAGATTCTTGCCTGACACAGGTCATTTGCTAGTGACGTCATTTCTCTGGTTCAGGTCTTCAGCCCTGTCAGTGTTCCCGTGCTGGAGCCAAAGCGGTCGGCTTCGATACCCAGTCGCTGCAGCATGCTGACATACAGGTTGCAGAGTGGCGCATTGCTTTCGCGATTGAAGGCCAGATGCTGACCGTGCTGGAAGCCGCCGCCCGCCAGGAGAATGGGCAGGTTGGTATTGTCATGTGTGTTCGCGTCGCCCATATTGCTGCCATACAGGACCATCGTACTGTCCAGCAAACGGCTCGATTCGTCTGGAACGCTTGATAGAACTTTCAGTGACTGTCCCAGCAGCGACATTTGTCGGCGATCTGCTTTTTCCAGTTGTGCCAGATGGTCGGCCCGCATGCCGTGGTGACTGAGTGAATGGTAGCCGGTCGAACTTTTTTCTTTGTCTTGCAACTGAAAGACGGGGGTCGCGAATGCATCTACCATCAGCGTGACAATCCGGGTGGAATCCGATTGCAGCGCCAGTGTGGCCATCGTGAGCATCTGCTCGAACTTCTCGAACAGCAGCGCGCGATCTACGATATCTTGCGGAAGTTCGCGGTCCGTTTTCGGTTTCGGGCTCTGTTCCCACTCGCCGGCGGTCACCAGTCGCTGTTCGAGTTCACGTATCGATGTAAAATACTGGTCCAGTCGTGCCCGATCATTGCGTCCCAGATTTTGGTTGAGTTGTTGCGTTGATTCCGCGACGGCATCAAGAATACTGCCGCGCCGTTTGAGCTGATGCAGTCGCTGTTCAATCCGGGATTCGCTGCCCTGGATGAACAGTTTTTTAAAGATACTGGCCGGACTGTCTTCGGTCGGCAGTAAAATACCGTCTCTGGTCCAGGACAGACTGCGGTTTGCTTTGTCGATATTGACGCCGAAGTTCAGCGTGCCGAAACGCGTTTGTCGGCCGAGTTGCTCTGCGGCGAACTGATCCAGTGAAATCGTATTGCGGAAGCCACTGCTCGTGGGATGTCTGGCTCCGGTCAGAAAACAGTTTTCGGTGGAGTGCCCCCCTTCACAGGACGGATGCGAGAGTCCGCTGAACACGGTGAAATCGTTCGAAAACTCTTTGAGTTCCTGCAGGTAGGGGGAGAGTTGATATTTGGCTCCCGCCGTCTGTGGGAAAAAGGGTTTTGGCAGGATACCCAGGTTATTGGAGATGAGCAGCATCCGCCGCGGTGGTTGATTTTCGTTCGATGCGGCGTTCGACTTCAGGGTCATGCACTCCAGTAGAGGCAGGGCAAGTGTGACCCCCGCACCGCGCAGGAAACGGCGGCGGGAAAGTGTTTTTGTCGACTGAGGCAGATTACAGTTTGAAGTCATGAAAATCTCATTGCTATCGTAATGGAATCTCTGGTTTCCGTTTTATCTGTTCAGAATTTGGGACCGTTGCGTGTAACTGTTCGGTGCCGAGGAATATCCGGCTTTGAACCAAAGCGTGAATCAGGTCACGTGTTCGATATCCATCCTTGCTGCATTGATCAAGAATTGTTTCAATCACCGGTCGATCGGAAAATCGGACTGGTGTACCCGTCGCATAAACCGTCATTTGCTGCAGCAGATTGCGGGCAAGCTGCCTGGATTCTGACGTGAGAATGGTTTTCAATTCCTGAATGTTTTGAAATTTTCGACCGTCTCGGAGCTGGGCACTGGCGTCAACGGCGCCGGCGACACGGTACGTAAAACCGTGACCAGCGCGATCAATGCCGGTCACGATCTCACCGCTGCCAAGACTGCGATAGCGGTTACGCCATGCGCCCATGATATCAAAATTTTCCAGCGCGAAGCCCACCGGATCGAATCGGGCGTGACACGCGGCGCAGACCGGATCTTTCGTATGACGGGCCAATAGTTCACGAATGGTTGTCGCACCGCGGATGTCGGGTTCAACAGCGGGAATCGAAGGAGGGGGGGGCGGCGGGGGATCACCCATGATGCGTTCCATGATCCAGGCACCGCGTATTACCGGCGAGGTCGTCGAACCGTTGGCGGTGACTTTCATCATCGCCGCCTGTGTGAGCAAACCACCGTAAGGGCTTGACGCAGGCAGTTTGACGCGCTGCACGCTCGACCCACTGACCGTTTTGAGATCGTAGTGCTTGGAGAGTCGATCATTAATGAAAGCAAAGTCAGTATCAATCAGTGCCGTGACTGGCAGATTGTCATGAACCATGGCCGTGAAAAACGCACGCGTTTCCGCTTCCATCGATTCGATCAGGTAATCGTCAAAGCGATATTCCGGGTAAAGTCGCGCATCAGGTTCATCGCGGCGGACATCTTTCAACGAAAGCCAGTAGTCGGTGAAATCCGTTATGAAGTCCTGAAACGAATTCGCTTCGATCAGTCGCTCGGTTTCTTTCCGCAACGTGTTCGCGTCGAGTAATTCACTTTTTTCTGCATGCGACATCAGAATGGCATCGGGGCGCGTGTTGCTCAGGAAGTGAGACAGACGCGATGCGACAGCATAATGCATGTTTGGGGAAGTGGGTTGAGGTTCGGGCAGATACAGAAACTGACCGGAACACAGAAAGGCACTGTAACCGGTCAGCAGCGCCTCGGCCAGCGGTGTGCCGCTCTGAAGTTCATCGAGTACAAGCCGCTCATAAATTTTGATCACATCAGTGGGCGTCGGTTGTCGCTCGGCGAGCTGAATGAATCGGTGCAGGAGCCGCCCTGCGTCCTGTTCCGGTTGCTCTGAGATGAGTTCGACCGCCAGATCGCCTTTCGTTGCCTTGCGAATGGCGAGGTCGTCAAATAAACGCTTGTGCGAGGGGGGCGGCCATGTTTCCGAATCAATCGGACCGGTAATCTCCAGCCACTGGAACGCGATGCCCGGGTGACCTCCCTCCGGCATGGGGGGGAAATCGTAGTACAGGGGGGCGTTGGGCGGATTGATCGCCCGCGGAACCGGCAGTCCCAGCAGGCTGTACTCAAACGTCTCGTTCTGCTTCAGGCGAATTGTGGTTTCGTAAACGGCGACTTCCGGTTGAATGTCGAGTGTGTCGCCTGTGGCGCGAACGTCACCCGAGACGTCGGGCCCTGAGCGTTTTCGGGCACGAAAGTTCATCGGAATTGAATCCCAGGCCGGCTTCAAGCTGAAGTCCCGCATCTGGCGGACGGCGCGTGCGGAAAAACGGATGCGGTAAGCACCCGGTTCGACCGCTTTGAATACATCCGGATATCCGTAGTAAGGCCAGGACGCAGACCGAAAGATTGCCAGTTCCATTTCCGGGTCGTGTTTATTTTCTTTACGCATGCGCGACAGGTCGCCACCTGAGAGCGGAATCATCTGTGAATGTTTTGCGTAAAACATTGCTTCACGTTCACCATATGTGTTCGCGCTTTCAAACATCCGTGTGGCCGGCAACCGCTGGTGTTCTGCCTGGCGCGGTTTTATCCCGGAAGCAACCGCCTGTCGCAACGCCACATCCGCGGCATCGAGGTACGCATCCATCTGAATGCGGGAGATATCGAGAACTTCAGCGACTTTATTGCAATGATGCTGTTCCCGATCCCCGGGCAGTATGTCGCGGATATCAAGATACGGTAACGCGAGTAGATCGCGCAGGTTCTGTTCGTACTCACGACGCGTCAGCCGTCGCATCGGCCCGCGCCCTTCCGCGAGCACCTCGGCGTGGTCGGAATCATAAATCGCCGTTGAAAGCGTCTGGAGGAGCGTCAGGCGGTCCTCTTTCGAGAGGCCGTTCGGATCGGGGGGCATTTCGCCTGCGGCGATGCGGTCATGAATCTTCACCCAGCGACGTCGTACGGCATCGTCATCCAGCTTCCACGTGACGTGCTTCAGATTGAGCCCGCCTTCCGTGGTCTCATCGTTGTGGCAGTCGATGCAGGTCTTTCGGATTAGCCCGTTGACACTATTTTCTGGATTCAGTGTGCCCGTTTCAGCCGCAACAAGTGGAACACAGATGGTGAAAGTGATCAGCGTCAACAGAGAAAGCTGCGAACGATTACGAAACCCTCGCATCAAATGTATGCTTTGCTGAAAACAACGGCAACCGTGCGTGAGCATACGGTTCGCTGCTTTCCTGTTTAAGAATCTCGGACTGAGATTCGAATTTAAACCCATCAGTTACTCCTTGGAATTCACAGAGCGACTGGCTAGGTGATCGTCAAGATGCTGGTTTGGTTCTGGTTTCACTACAACAGTCGTTTCACTTTTTAATATAAATCACCGGGAGAGAGGATCCCATTGCGATTTCGTCTATTTTGCATGATTTACCAGTTCCGTTGGTGAGCTGATCGTCAGGGACTGCCTACTTTCCAGTATCCAACGTAAAATCGTGCTTGTTGTCGGCTGGCTGGATTTGAACTTTCAATTCGGTTTTTCGATTATAGATTTCTGGAATAACACTCGCATATTCGTCAATCATACCAGTGCCAATCGTCTCAGGGACTTTCTTTCCGGTGGGCTTATTAGAATCGATTTCTACCTTGTATTCCCCCGGAATGAGTCCTGCTGAGGATTCAATTTGGTAGAGCCCTTCGACAATATCTCCTCCTGCAGCAACTCCCTTTCCGACTGGGATAAATGTAATTGACCCCGTGTCGAGCAGCTCCCCATCGACGGAAACGGTTCCGGCAATTCCAACTTTCCCATTACCGCTACTCGAACTGGAACAAGCTGGCAGCGTGATTACGAGCAGGGAGAATACACACAGGCAGAGCAAGCGTTTTGGTATCATCGTTCCTGGTCCTTTGAAGCCAGCGAGCCTGATCGACCAAGAGTCGGCTCGGTGTGGCGATAAATGTTATTTTATGGTTGAAGCATTCAGGGTAGGCAGGAATGGAAAATCAGGAACCACTTCCTACCCACCGTTTTCAATTTGAGACCAAACGAAGCAAGCGTTCTAATACTCACCAATGACTTCGTTCCCGGCCATGCTGCTCAAATCTTGCCAAGTACCAAGATCGATATTTTCAGAGACAAATCGGACCGCTCCGTCGCACATCAGAACGTGAACACCACCGACATGCATACTGCGCGATGCAACACTTGAGCTTGTGCCGTTGCCTCCCGAACACGGTAAACGCCCCGGCTCGTTGATGCATAATACGGTAAGGTCTGGCGAACTGCTGTTGGGCCCGACGCGCGTCATCAGCGGATAGGCATCAGGCTCGTCATTCCAAATCCAGGCGCGATATTCTTTCGCACTACTCACCGGCTTCAGCATTTCCATCATCGCCAGTGTATTGCTGGTTCCATCGGTCAGATCGCGGAATTTTGCTCCAAAGAAATTATTGAACGGTGATGCCTTGCCTTGGCTTATCCATGTGTTTCTGCCCCAGTTGACGCCATAATTTCCTTTAATACTTGCACCTGGATCTCCCCACAATGCTGCCGTATCAAGAATGACTGCCTCTCGATCACTGGGACATTGCCAGGTTGGGATAGGTGCAGTACGTACTGGCTTTAACGCGGTTGTCGGCCAGGATGAGTTGTGGTCATAAAGGTTATACAGGTTTGCCTGATCGATGTAGGGAAATAAAAACAAACAAAACGGGGTTCGTTTCGGTTGGCGATAGATCATGCCGGGGGGAAATCGACTGTGGGCCTCGTGATAATTGTGTAAGGCCAAACCCAACTGCTTCAGATTGTTTTTACAACTCGAACGGCGCGCTGCCTCACGAGCTTGCTGTACTGCAGGAAGTAGTAATGCAATGAGAATGGCAATGATCGCGATGACCACCAGTAGTTCAATCAGCGTAAATCCACGATTGCGGCGTAACATGAGCGTCTCCGTTGAAAAAAATGTCGTCTCAGCCCTGCATGTTGAATAAGATGAAAATGGGCGTCGACTGGATTGATCTGGATCACTAATTATCTATTTAAAAATAAAATAAACTCAGGTAGTTCAATCTTAAAACTCGATCATGGCGACTCGGGGAGACCATGGATAAAAATACCTTCGATCGCGCGGTTGCAGGTTGCTTCCAGATGACGTGCCATTGCATTTCCCGTTGCGTCTTTATCGCGATGGATCAACGCTTCCAGGATTTGTATATGTTCCGCAAGAATTTGGTCCGTGTATGGTTTCCAGTCTTTTAACAACACTCTGATCATATGCATCAGACGATCGTAGCGATTCAGCTCCGCTTTCAGTCGAGAGATTCCGGATGCTTCGACAATGGCGATGTGTGTTCTTTTATCAATATCAGAGCAGACGACACTCCAGTTTTCATCGCGGCTGGTCTGCTGCAGTTGTTTCGTCTCAGTATAGAGTTGTTCGATCTCTTTCAGATCGGGGCAATCGCAGGCACAGCGCGCTGATTCCACTTCGAGGATTCTGCGGATGTGATAGATTTCACGAATTTCAGGAATTCCCAGAGGGGCGACGACGGCTCCGCGATTGGGAAATAATTCCACAACTCCGATGCCCGTTAATTCCACAATCGCTTCTCGGACAGGGGTACTGCTCACGCCAAAATGACTTGCCAGGTGCTGTACTTTGAGCCGCGTTCCCGGCGGGTACTCTCCTGTGAATATCGACAGTAAGATCTGGCTGAAAATATCAAGCCGGAGGGAACCGACATGCAAACGACGGGCGGAAAGTGGTGCAGAAGTATTCATGGAAGTCGTACCAACGTGATTTGTTGAGAAGAATGGAATTCAGTAACGACATTTTTGTACGAATAGTACGCATAGTGCATTATGCATAATATATAATATCTGGTTGCTGTCAATCATGAACTTGTAAAATTATGCCTTTAACAGGCGATTTAATAGGGAACCATTTTCGCGCACCCTTAATTTCTACTAGTTCCAGCGACTTGAAACTGACTATAATGAGGCCCGTTGTGCGATTAATTAAACTGCCAATCAGAGAACTCAGCCTCTGAAATTAAAATTCTCCGTTGATTCAGACAGGATACGAAACCATGCAGTGGAACCGACGTGATTTCGTGCAGGCGATGCTGGGCGGTCCCTTTGTTCTGACGCTTTCTCTGGCTCAGGCACAAAGAGTGACTGCCGACGAGCCGCACGCGGCCGGTGTTTCGATTACTGAGGTTCGTGACGGTGAAGACCTCTTCGCTTACATTCAACGCGTGAAAGGCGGATTCGATCCAGGGCTCTATCGGCAGATTCTCGGTGCGGCGAATGAGTTCAAGGAAGGGGACCAGATCATCGGCGTCGCCGCCGCGGATGAAACATCCCGCAGTCGCGCGCGGACACTGATCGAGCGAACCCGGATTTCAGACCTGAATGCGCAGCCCGTCTTCGAGGACGAACTGCATCAATTGATCGAGAAAGGGCAGTCACCCGATGCGACCGCTCATTCCTCAAACCTGACTCTCGGTGAATTGAAAGAACTGCTGCTGACAAAAAATGAAGCCACGATTAAACAGGTCTCTCAAGGGCTCTCCAGCGATGTGATCGGCTGTGTGGTCAAGCTGATGAGTCAGCAGGAACTGATCGCCGTCGGTTCGAAAGTGTTCAATGCGCTGCCGGGCAGCCGGATCGGGGCGCGGGGTTATCTGGGCGCACGTCTGCAACCCAATTCGCCGACCGACAACCTCGACGACATTTTCTGGCAGGTGCTTGATGGCTGGTCTTATGCGGTCGGCGATGTGTTGCTGGGAACGAATCCCGTTTCCAGCGAGCCTGAGTCGGTACGGGCGGTCGAACTGGTACTTCGCGATCTGCTGGTCACGTTTGGCATTGAGACGATCATGCCGCACTGCGTGCTATCGCATATCGATGTGCAGGCGGAAGTCGAACAGCAAAGCCCCGGCAGTACGGCACTCTGGTTTCAAAGTATCGCGGGCAGTGACGACGCGAACAAAACGTTTGACATCAGCCTCAAAAAAATGCGTGAGTATGCCCGTTCGCGGACGGGGCAATATGCATTGTACTTCGAAACCGGGCAGGGGGCCGACTTCACCAACGGGCACAGTCATGGTTTTGACATGGTGCTGCATGAGTCGCGTAAGTACGGATTTGCCCGTGTATTGACGCACGAAGTCGCCGCAGCACAACAGGCGGCCGGGAAAACGCCTGCCCCCTGGGTGCATCTGAACGATGTGGCCGGGTTTATCGGGCCGGAAGTCTTTCGGACGCGGGAACAGCTGGTCCGCTGCTGTCTGGAAGACATCGTGATGGGGAAACTGCACGGTTTGACGATTGGCCTTGATGTCTGTTCCACATTGCACATGGACGTTTCTCTCGATGATTTGGACTGGTGTCTGGATCAGATCATGCCGGCAAATCCTGCCTACCTGATGGCGCTGCCGACCAAGATTGACCCGATGCTCGGTTATCTGACAACCGGATTTCAGGATCATGTCCGCATTCGCGAGAAGTTTGGCACTCGTGTGAACGACCAGATGTGGTCCTTCTTTCAGATGCTGGCGGTGATCGACGAGAACGGTGCGCCGACAAAACACTTTGGCGACCCTAACTGGGTATATCTGCAGTATCGACGCAAGAAAGGGGATATGCGGAGTGACGAGGCCATTCTCCACGCCGGTCGCCAGCAGTTAGCCGAAGTGCGTAATCGGGGCGTGTTTATCGCGGAAGGGTATGGTCAAAAACCTTCAGAGCTGGAACCTGCGCTGAAAATTGAGATCGACCAGATTTATCAGGATGCGAAAAAAAGTATCTGGGCTCAGTTTACTCCCGAATTCGTCTCCAGTGTGCCGGCTGTGCTTCCCGTCATGACCCGGTCGACCGATCGCCTCGAATACATTCTGCATCCCACAACGGGCGAACAGCTTTCCACGGATTCACAGGCCGCCATTCGCCAGCTGCGCAACAGGTACGCTGAGAAGTTTGACGTGCAGTTCGTAATCTCCGATGGTTTGAATGCGCTGTCGATCATGGATGCTGGCCACCTGGAACCGTTTCTCACAGAACTCAGGCAGCAGTTGCAGGCAGCCGGTTATGCTCCGGCGGAACGAAATATCGTCGTGCAGTCGGGACGGGTCCGTGCGGGATATCGGATTGGCGAACAGCTCTTTGGAGGTCTTTCCGGCAGTCGCACGATTCTGCACGTCATCGGCGAACGCCCCGGCACGGGACATCATACATTCTCGGTTTATATGACTTCACCCCCCGGATCGGTGTGGGTTCAACCGGGACAGGTGGATCACAATATCACCAAAGTCGTTTCCGGCATCGCTGCGACGGCTCTCAAACCGACCAAAGCCGCCCACGATACGGTGCGGATTCTGCAGCAGATGAGTATTCGGGGCTGAAACAGCAGCATTCAGAGTTACTGATTGACAATGAGTACAACTTTGAGATAAGGTTGAAGTGTGCTGGCGAAAGGTATGTCCTGGCGAAATCGGCAATACGAATCGGAAACAGACTGTGCCGAATCGCTTTAACCTTAGGAATCAGCAATGAATGAATTCTGGATTTATCTGAATGTGTTGCTTCCGTTCCTGGTAATGATCTCATTGTGGTCTCTATTCGGAATGGGACGCAGTAAGATCTGTCCCAACTGCAACACGCCGTTCCCACAATTTCAATCCCCCTTCACGAAAACCAAACGCCAGTGGATGGTGGGAGGCTATCGCTGCCTGAATTGTGGCTGCGAAACAGATCTCGCCGGCAAGAAAGTACACTCAAGTGTGATTCCCCAGCAGCAATCCGTTGTGACTGGTCTTGGACTGCTGGCCTTAATTCTGGTTGCGATTCTCGCCCTCTCCTTTCTTCCGCTGCTGATGATGGTAAACCGACTCTGATGAATCCTCGTCCCGTTTGACCGCGCGCCATTGATTCGTGCTGCTGTCTGTTATCCCGCCACACTGCAAGTGTGATCGCGGAGTCGCTGAGGCATTTTCAGGTTTACTTCACACACTCTTCATCCTGATTTCATAAATCAAAGTTTCTATTTTCCTATGTTCAACCAGTGACTAAAATTCGAATGACCCTGCGATGTCTGCTGGTGATGACTGTCAGGCGATCAGGTATGATGTTTGATCTGACTTTAGGGAGAGCAAAATGAAACAGGTGATTCTATTCGTCATGATTCTGGTTTCGGGCACCACCGCATTTTCGGCCGAACCCGCTCCGGAAGAAGATTATTCACTCCTGGAAGGGAAATGGATGCGGAACATTCAGGATGGAAAAGGGGCGCCGGTCAGAATCGAGCAGGAGTTCGCCCAGAAAACTTCAAAGGTCAACGTCTATGACAGAAACGGCAAACTGTTTCATGCTCAGCAGGCAAAGTACCGTCTGCAGCGGGTGGATGAGTTGAAACTGCTCGTTTATTACGATTTAGAAGTTTTGGAAGGCTCGAAAAAAGGGTTGAAGCATCAGGCCGTACAGCCGTGTGTCTACCGCTTGAGAGGAGATCAGTTGATTGTGGTTGAGGGGATCGTGAACGGTGATACCTTCCCTTCGCAGATGATCGTCTGGTGGAGGATCAAAGAGCCGGAAACCCCGCCGGAAATCTGAATCGGCCGATTACCATGCCTGTAGTATCTGATTTCAGGATGTTGGAACCGTTTTACTGCAGCCTTTTAATGACTTCTGCCAGCCGCCAGCCTGACTGGGCGGCCCGTTTCACTGCAATCGTTCCCGCTTTTTGATAGTAGGCTGCAGGCAGTGTTGGAAATGGCTTCAATCCGCTTTGACGGGAGTCACTCTCTTTGACGGCTTCCAGAATCTGTATTGTGTAAACATCGCTTTTAGCCAGAGCGTAGCTTTCGTCGATCCAGGCCGAGTAGTTCATCTGCCCCGCCGCTTTCTCGCCGAGCTGTTTCATCGCCGGGTCGCGGGCGATACCGACGGCCTGGGCGATTATCTCGGAATCCTTGAAACTGTTTCCCAGTAAACCGTCCCACTGGGAATGCAGGTTGGATTTGCCGACCCGAATGCTGTTGCCGCCCCGGTCACCCTCGGGAAACGTGTGTTTTGCAAACAGGGCAGTCGAGTGCAGGGGCTGATGGCTGTCGCCGGTCAGGTGCATGATCCAGCAGAGGTAAACGGCTTTATCCGGTTGGCTGACAGCGGGATCTTTCATCTTACTGACGCAGTATTCCAGAGCCTGCAGCAGGTTGAACATTGGGAATTCGGTGCCATCGTTGGAGTTTGTCGAGAGATTCACAGGCAGCGTGCGACTCAAAAACTGTTCCGACGCGAGGTCAAGATAAAGGGGGCGGTTAATGTAATGCCATGTGCTGTGGTGATACGTGTCACGGTTGGTTTCGTCAAATCTGCGGGCGAGATCCGGCCAGGTGGCAGCACGCATGAAGATCCAGCGATTCTGGATCGCAGGGCTGGACTCTTTGATAACCCTGGGCATTGGTGTCTGAAAATCCTGTTCGAATCTCGGATGCTGCTTCAACAGCGCAACCATTTCAAATTGAACCGCGGGTTCCAGTTGATCGTAAGCGATCGAGGCGATGATCCGGTGCCCGGCAAAGTTCCAGGCCTGCGCAGGGAGTTGTGTAAAGAAAAAGGCGGAGAGGGTCAGCGCGGCAAGCAGCAGGGGAAGTCGTTTCACGAGCGATCAGACCTTTCGAGTGATAAACGGTCAAAGCGTACTGAGATCCATATATCCCTATATCTGCGGGGCAATTCAAGCGGGCAGAAGAGGCGTTTATCTAAAATTCACAAAACCGATTCATGATCTTGACAGTCGATCTGGTCGTCTCTTGTCTGGCAACTTAGTTCGAACTACGATGATAACTCAAAAAATAAGACATTGCCGAAGCAGGCTATGAGCTGATACTCTACACATTGGTGAGAAATGCCTTGATTCCACAAACGACTGAGCCCGCGTCTCACCAGCGTCTGCCTCGCAATGTCAAACTGCTCGGCTGGGCAAGCTGTCTGAACGATATCGCCAGCGAGATGATCTTTCCACTGTTGCCCCAGTTCCTGATCACGGTGCTGGGCGGAAACCGCTTTTATCTGGGAATCATCGAAGGTGTGGCCGAGTCTGTATCCAGTCTTTTGAAACTCGGATCAGGGGCCTGGACGGATCGCGCTGGCAAACGCAGAAGTTTCGTGATCTTCGGCTATGCACTGGCTGCCGTTTCACGCCCCGTGATCAGCATCGTCACGGCTCCCTGGCAGTTGTTTTTTGCCCGTACTGCGGACCGGGTCGGCAAGGGGATCCGCACATCACCGCGCGATGCTTTGATAGCCGATTCGACCACTCCGGACTTTCGAGGCCGTGCGTTTGGTTTTCATCGGGCGATGGACAACCTGGGTGCCGCCGTGGGTCCGCTTCTGGCAACCGCGTTCCTCTGGTTCTGGCCGGGTGAACTCAGAATGCTTTTCCTGCTGACACTGCTGCCGGGATTGATCGTCGTGGGAATGCTGGTGCTGGGGCTGCGAGAAACTGTAGCGACCGAACAGACTGAGGAAAGACGTTTCCAACTGTCGCTGAAGCCTTTTGACCGCAATTTTCGGTTATATCTACTGACGCTCCTGATTTTCACGCTGGGCAATTCAAGCGATGCCTTTCTACTGATTCGGGCCGGGGAACTCGGTGTGCCCACGACTTTTTTGCCGCTGCTGTGGCTTGTGTTTCACATCGTCAAAAGCGGCGGTAATCTGCTGGTGGGAAGGTTTGTGGATCGAATTGGGCCTCGGAAGCCTATGTTTATAGGCTGGTTTATTTACGCAGGCGTCTACATCGCCTTCGGTCTGGCAACAGTCGCCTGGCACGCCTGGGCGCTCTTCCTGGCTTATGGCGTATACTATGCTTTCACTGAACCGGCGGAGAAAACATTCGTGGCCAATCTCGTCAGCCCGGAGCGAAAAGGGCTGGCGTTCGGCTGGTACAACTTTTCGATTGGAGTTGCCGCCTTGCCATCCAGTCTGATTTTTGGGGCGTTGTACCAGGAGTTCGGTCCGCTGGTTGCGTTTGGCTGGGGAGCGGGACTGGCGTTGATCGCAACCTGTCTGCTTGTGGTTGTCAAACCGCCGATGAAGTAGGGGACTCTCTCAGGGTTTATGCGGTTTTCAGTCTTTGAGGCGGCTTAATCGAACGGGAACTCCAGCGAGTATCACATCTCAAAAACCACAAAAAAATCCCCCCACTTTACAGAGAAAGTGGAGGGATATTTGTTATAGCCTATTATGTGTTGTGCAGTTTATTTTTTCTTAGAGTCTTTGCCTTTTACAGCAGGTTTGCCGGCTCCAGGCACAGTTGTGCTTGGTTTTTTGTCATCCTTTGCAGGTGCAAATTTTCCAGCCTTGGCGTCTTGCCCAATCTTGTTAGACTTAGCCATCACTCACTCTCCATAAAATGAAGTTACTTTAAACGCGTATGCTACCTTGCATGCGTAGATTTATATTATCAATATGTGGAAAAACGAAAATATCAAAGTGCCAGATATTGTATGAAATATTTGAAAATAGTTTAAATTTTCATTTATCAATACTTGGTTATGTGTTGTGTCCCTGTTGAAACTGGCTGCACTCGAGTGGATACTGGTGATGTATGATTTCGGGTTTCACGACGCCGGTATGGCAATGTTTTGACACCTGTCCCGCCGGGGCTGTCAATCGGCTGGTATTTTTCAGCGGGGCGTGTCCCTGCCATCGTGGCGAGAAGTGAAAGCGGTTTTGCCTGCACATGGAAAGAAACTCTGATGAGAAATCGTTACTGTTTGAGTCTGTTTCTGGTTCTATTGCTGTTCGCGCCTGTCAGGAGTTTTGCTGTGGAATCATTTCAGCGCATGAATGACATTCCGTATGCCCGCGTGGTAAATCAGCCACTGCTGCTGGATCTGTATCTGCCTCAGGCGAAAAAAAATCCGCCGCTTCTCGTCTGGATTCACGGCGGTGCCTGGCGGGCCGGTTCCAAATCACAGATGCCATTGATGCCACTCGTGCAACATGGATTTGCGGTAGCCAGTGTCGAGTATCGTCTCTCGCCTGTCGCAAAATTTCCGGCGCAGATTCATGACATCAAAGCGGCGATCCGTTTTCTGCGCGGCTCCGCAGGCAAGTATGGTTATGATGCGAAAAAGATCGGCATCCTCGGTTCGTCAGCCGGTGGTCATCTTGTGGCGCTGATGGGAGTCACCAACAATCACGAAACGCTCGAAGGAAATCTGGGAGAGTTCGCTCAGGAATCTTCGAGTGTGCAGGCGATCGTTGATTATTATGGCCCCACAAACTTCATGACGATTCTTCAGCAATCCACGCCGCATGGATTAAGTGTGCGCGTGCCCGCCTTGGAGTTGCTACTCGGCGATCGTCCGGAACACAAAGAGACCTTGGCGCGACTGGCCAGTCCGGTATTTCATGTCGATGCAAACGATCCTCCCCTACTGATCATCCACGGCGATCAGGATCCGCAGGTGCCCATCAATCAGTCGCATGAACTGGATGCCGCGTACAAAAAACACAAGCTCGATGTCACGTTTGAAGTCGTTCATGGTGGCGCGCATGGCGGGAAAGAATTTTTTGACGACAAACGAAACGCACTCGTCGAAGCGTTCCTGCGAAAACATCTCAGCAGCGAATCACCCTGAAAACAAAACTCTGAAAACAAACCGGATCGATTGCGAAATCATCGCTCACCGTAAACGGGGGGCTTCCAGTCCTTCGGCAATCGTCCCTGGGGTCGCACGCCGTATGCGTTCGCTGGGATGGGATGGTCTTCTGCTTTCAGCAGCGGAAGATCGTCCGGCAGATGTTTGATCTTGAAGTCTTTATATTGAATTTTCATGGCGGGACCGACGTGAACCTGCACCGCGAGCACGCCTTCCAGAGCGCGTCCTTTTTCATCCAGGTCAATCAGGTCAGCCGTTTTGTGCCCGTCAATCCAGTGTTCGTGATGATTTCCCTGCACCAGCACGCGGAAGTCGTGCCATTCGTCGGGTGCAAATTCTTTGACCGGCATTTTTTCAATGACCCACGGCTGAGCATCGGAGGCGATGATGACTTTTTCGCCGGTGTGCGACAGAATGCGGCGGCCCCGTTCTTCGTAAAGCATGCCGTTGTAGTTTGGATTGTCCGCGACGACGTCACATTGATAACCGGTCACGATGTCCAGACCGAGATCAGGCCGCGATGTGCCGCGATACTGCAGACCGCTGTTGCCGCCGGGGGTGACTTTCACCTTCACGCGCAGATCAAAATTGCGGATTGTTGAATCTTTCCAGGTGATGAAACGGTTCATCTTCAACGAACCATCGGTCTTGCCGGTGAGGGCTCCCTCCTCGACCGACCAATACAGTGGATCACCGTCCCAGTGACGCAGCGTTTTGCCATCGAACACACGCACGAAACCCTCTATGTCCGGCTGCGTGCCGACCGCTGCAGAGGCGCGAGGATGAGGAACGGTTGACGCGGTGAATTCACCTTTCAGTGGATCGAGCGGGCCGCCGAGTTCTTTCACGCGCTCGATCGTCCGTTTTCGCATTTCCTCCAGCGTTTTCGCATGTTGTGGATCACCGGCCAGATTGATCAGTTCGTCCGGATCATATTTCAGATCGTGAAGAAATTCGTGATTCCCATGGTCGAAGTAACGCACGTATTTAAACTGTGCGTTGCGTAAACCCTCATAGGCGGGAATGCGATTGCGGACGGCAAAATGTTCGTGAAATGTTTCCGTCCGCCAGTCGGCTGGTTTCCCGTTGTCGACGACCGGTCGCAAACTGTGCCCCTGATAACGCTCGGGAATTTCAACGCCCGCCCAGTCGAGAAAGGTCGCCGGGAGATCCAGATTCAACGCCGGCGCGTCGGTGACTTTGCCACGCTGTTTTTGAGGAACGCGCGGATCAGCCACGATCAGCGGTATCTTGATTGCTTCCTCGTAATGCGACCACTTGCCGGCCAGCCCGCGATTACCCATGTAATAACCATTGTCGGCGGAATACACGATGATCGTATTCTCAGCCAGTCCCGCTGCTTCCAGGGCCCGCATGAAACGTCCGATCGCGCCATCGATGCCGCTGACCATGCGGTAGTACGCACGCATGTTTGTCTGATATTTATCATCGGTGTTCCAGCGCCAGAAATAACGTTCGCGGTTAATCGTCGTTTTCAGAAAATCGGGCTGCCCGTCGAAGATCGCCGGATCACTCAATCGCGGCGCTGCGATGGTGATGTCTTCGTACATTCCATCAACGGCGCGGGGCCAGGGGAAATGACCAATGCCCGGGCGACGGTCACTGTCTTCTGCATGGCAGGCATTGAACCACATGTTTAACGCGAACGGTTTGTCTTTCGGCTGCGATTTCACAAACGCAATTCCCCGATCGACGATCAGTTCCGTTTCGTGTCGCAGGCTGCCGTCCGGCTGTTTTTTATAATACGGATTACGGCTGATCGCTTCGAATTCGTCAAAGTGTTTTGATTGCTGATAACCCTTCGGCATCTTCGCATGCCATTTTCCGAAGTAACCGGTGCGGTAGCCGTTTTGTCGCAGGATGTCTGAATACAAAGTCTCGACCGCATCGGGGCGGGCCAACTCAGGATTGGAAGGAGTGCCATAACTGCGGCCGGTCAGGCCGGTGAGAATTGTCGTGCGGCTCACCCAGCAGATCGCCTGGCTGACATAGGCGTTTTCAAATCGCGTCCCCCGCGCGGCCAGTGCGTCGATGTTCGGCGTCTGGATGACCGGGTTGCCGTAACAGCCGACCGTGCTGGTGGTCTGGTCGTCGGCAAAGAAAAAAACAATGTTCGGTCGCTCGTCAGCGGAAGCCGGGCCAATGAATACAAAGAGCAGGGGAATCAGATGCAGGATGATTTTCATGGTGGAATTTCATTGGTTTGAGAGGGAGCGAGTGAGTCAGAAGCCAATTATCACAATAAAATTGTAGCATTGATGGAAGTGAAAGCCACCCGGTCACTCACAATATTTCCCTGTTTTACCGATCATGACAGAGAATCGCGTCGAACATCAAAGAAAACACGGGCAGGAGTCTGATCAAGGGGTTGTAACTGAGGTCGGCACAAGATTAAAATGGATCTTCTCGCCTTGTGAGCCCCGACGCTGATTCAAAACAGACAACCATCGAAACAGAGTCAGAATTTCAGTCGCGCTTACTGATCTTCAAATATCATACGGACACGACTCAATCCCCCAGATTGGAAGTCAGTTAACAAAATGATTGACCAGAAATTCCGCACCGCTCTCACAGCGACATTGATTTACCTGCTGCTGCTGTCCGGTGCAAACACTTTCAGCGCAGAACCGGTCGACTTCCGTCGCGATGTGGCTCCGATTTTACATCGTCACTGCCTGAGTTGTCACAATGACCGCATTCGCCGGGGAGGCCTCTCGTTACATTCGGCTCAGGCGGCCGTTAATGGGGGGGAGAGCGGCCCGAGTATCGACCCCGGCGATCCGACAGCGAGTTACCTGCTCGATCTGATCACTCCGTCCGATGGAAGCGCCGAGATGCCGCGCGACGCACCCCCTCTTTCTGAAAATGAGATCGCGATAATTCGTGACTGGATCAAGGTCGGCGCAACCTGGCCCGCGGAGTTCGAGATAGACCCGCCGGTCTTATGGTCACTGCAGCCGCTGCAACGTCCCTCCGTTCCGCAAGACATCGCGACCACCGAACAATTCCCGATCCGAAATCCGATTGATGCGTTTGTCGCGGCCCGACACCAATCGAGCGGAGTCAAACCGGCCCCGCAGGCAGATCGTCGTACACTCATTCGACGTCTGTATTTTGATCTCGTCGGCTTACCCCCGGCGCCGGACGTTGTCGAAGCCTTTGTTTCCGACGAAGATCCACGCGCGTATGAACGGCTGGTCGATGACCTGTTAGCGTCTCCTCATTTTGGCGAGCGGTGGGGCCGCTACTGGCTGGACCTGGCCCGTTATGCGGACAGTGATGGTTACCTGGGAGACAGTCTGCGGCAGCATGCCTGGGTCTATCGCGAATGGGTCATCGATGCGATTAACAATGATTTACCCTTCGACCAGTTTTCGATTGAGCAACTGGCAGGCGACCTGCTTGAGAAACCGACCGTGCCGCAGAAAATCGCGACCGGCTTTCACAGGAACACGCTGAGTAACACGGAAGCCGGCGTTGATCTGGAATTGTATCGCACGAAAGAAATCGTGGATCGCGTGAATACCACAGGCATGGTCTGGCTGGGCCTCACGTTTGGCTGTGCCGAATGTCACGATCATAAGCACGATCCGGTTTCGCAGAAGGAGTTCTATCAGCTGTACGCCTTCTTCAATAATGCAAACGATGCGACGGTCACGGTCAGGAACGAGTGGGAAACTGTGGAATACGAACAGGCCCGCGAAAAGTGGCAGCCTGCGTATGACGAACTGCTGCCCCGTCTGCAAGAGTTTGAAATCGCAGACCTCAAGCCGGAACAGATCACCGAGCGGGATAAAATCCTGAACGGCTATAAAAAAGCGTCCGATCTGAAACGGTTGGCCCCTTTTTATCAAACGAAAAAAGCGGGCTGGGACAAAGTAAAGACGCAACTGGGAAAACTTCTGGAGACCAGACCGGTTCCCCCCTCAACAAGGGCACCGGTTTTCACGAAACGAACCAAAGACCGGCGGGACACCTTTATTCATGTGCGCGGCATTTACAATCGACCCGGCGAACAGGTGAGCCCGGGCACGCCTTTCGTGCTGCCCGACCTGGCATCGCGAACTCAGACGCCCGATCGGCTCGATCTGGCGCAGTGGTTATTTCAGGAGAGTAATCCGCTCACGCCGCGCGTGGCCGTCAATCGGATCTGGCAGCATTTGTTCGGCCGCGGTCTGGTCGCGACCCCCAACGATTTCGGCACCAAAGGGGAAGCGCCCACGCATCCGCTGCTGCTGGACTGGCTCGCAGCCGAGTACAAACAGCGTGACTGGAGCCGCAAAGCGATGATTCGTCTGATCGTCATGTCGTCCACCTACCGTATGTCGTCCGCGGCAAACGCCAGTTCCAATCCGCAGGATATCAACAACCTGCTGCTCTGGAGACAAAACAGTTTTCGTCTCGAAGCCGAGATCGTGCGCGATATTCATCTGGCGGCGTGCGGGCTGCTCGACCGCACCATTGGTCGTCGCGGCATTCGTCCGCCGCTGCCGGCGTTTGTGACCGATGTCGGACGGAGTGTGAAATGGCCCGCCAGTCAGGGGAGCGAGCGTTATCGGCGGGGCATGTACATCGTCTTTAAACGGACGGTTCCCTATCCGATGCTGATGACGTTTGACGCCCCCGATGCCACTGTTTCCTGCAGCCGTCGCGAACGCTCGAACACACCTCTGCAGGCACTCACGCTGCTGAACGGACCTATGTTTTTTGAAAGCGCGCAGGCGCTGGGGGGGCAGATGGTTGAACAGCACCCCGACGATTTTCACGCAGCCGTGCAAACAATGTATCTGCGCTGTCTCTCCCGGCCCGCCAGCGAACGCGAACAGAAATTTCTCAGCGCTGCTTACGCGGACCTGCTGCAGTTAGCGGAAACGAAAACGAAAGACGCAACCCAGACCGACAACCCCCGGCTCACCGCCATGGTTCAAGTGGCGCGGATCATTATGAACCTGGACGAATTTATCACGCGAGACTGACTATGCTGCCTCCTTCCCGTAACAACGAAATGAATCCATTGGCGACACTGAATCGGCGGCGGTTTTTTGCCACCGGTGCCAGCGGTCTGGGAACCGTCGCGCTCGCGGCGCTGATGAAAGACAATGGCTTACTCGCCGGCGAAGTGCCTCAGCAACTGGCACACATCGCACCGCGCGCGAAGCGTTGTATTTATCTCTTCATGGAAGGGGGGCCGAGCCAGATGGATCTGTTCGACCCCAAACCAAAGTTGAACGAACTCGACGGCCAGCCGATGCCCGAGTCGTTACTGAAAGACATCAAATTCGCCTTCATCCAGAAAGAGGCGGCACGGCTCATGGGCAGCCCGCGCACGTTCAAACGTTATGGCGAGTGTGGCATGGAACTGTCTGACCTGCTGCCGCACCTCAGTACGTGTGTGGATGACATCGCGCTGATTCGCTCGATGCACTGCGAACAGTTCAATCACTTGCCCGGCCAGCTCATGATGCTCAGCGGTTCGGATCTGCAGGGAAAACCGACTCTCGGTTCGTGGCTCAATTACGGTTTAGGCAGCGAATCGCAGAATTTGCCCGGTTACGTAGTGCTCGCGACACTCGGGCGCGGCTTGCCAGGCGGGGCTTCCAGCTGGTCGAGCGGTTTTCTGCCGTCGCAATATGCGGGCACGCTGTTTCGCAATCAGGGAAGTCCGGTATTGAACCTGGCCAACCCGCCGGAAATCTCAGGGGCGGCGCAGATGCGCAGCCTACAGACGATCAACGAATTGAACGGCCTGCGTTTTGATCAGATCGGCAATCCGGAAATCGCCAGCAGAATCAAAGCCTACGAACTCGCCTTCCGCATGCAGCAGACGGCACCGGAGTTACTCGATCTCTCAGGGGAAACCAAAGCGACGCTGGAAGAATACGGGGTGACGCGCGAAGAAGCTTCGAAAAGTAATCAATCGGGTTTTGAAGGCTCGTATGCACGCAACTGTCTGCTGGCGCGGCGCATGATCGAACGCGGCGTGCGGTTCGTGACTTTGTTTTTATCGACCTGGGACCATCACAGTTCTCTGGACAGCGGGTTGAACCGTTACACAAAAATCTCCGATCAACCGATTGCGGCACTGCTCAAAGATCTCAAACGCCGCGGCTTGCTCGATGAAACACTGGTCGTCTGGGGAGGCGAATTTGGACGGACGCCACTGGGAGAGAACCGTGCGAATTTCAAAACGGTTACAGGTCGCGACCATCATCCCTATTCGTTCAGCATGTGGCTCGCGGGGGGCGGCATCAAAGGGGGCCAGGTCATCGGCGAAACAGACGAGATCGGCTGGGGTGTCACGAAAGACCCGGTCCACGTCCACGATCTGCACGCCACCATCCTGCACCTGTTCGGCCTCGACCACGAAAAACTAACCTACCGCTTCCAGGGCCGCGATTTTCGCCTGACCGACGTGTCGGGAAATGTCGTCGAACGGTTATTGGCGTAGGGGTATGAACCTTGGATCTGCGAATTAAAAATCGACGAGGAAAGCAATCATTAAATACTCATCAGGCACCGAACGCTAAAAATCAGGCGTTTGGTGCCTTTGTTATTCTGCCTGACTGGTTGTTAATGAGTGTTTGATTGGCATCTGGATGCGGGTGTTGGTGACACTAGGTATTCTTCCTATTAACCAATTCTGGAATTCGTCGAAGGGTCGCGACCATCAAAGTGAGTAAACCGGTAAATGGGATTTCCTTTCTATTCCTGAATCCCGAACTTCCCAAGACAAAATACCATTCCAAAGTAGAGAGCAATCATTACAACAGTTGAAAGCCCAAAACTGGTACCGAAGCCCATTCCTTTCTTAAGCAAAAAAGGCAGCAT